>B570J29032_109958522_pt1 | contig 13385 bp, 13 predicted proteins | sample LakMenEpi16Nov12_FD_29032 | JGI IMG/M metagenome (IMG submission 29032)
ACCTCTCGAGCTATATTGAATAGAATTACACGTTCATTTATTCACAGAAATACGAATTGTGAAAAATGGTGGGCAAATCGGTGCATAATTGTTTTCTAAACAGGATTTATAGAGTATTTTCGCCACCGTTTTATGGACATAACAATACGAAAGAACATTCTGTTCGCATTCATGCTCGCTGCATGCAGCGCATTCGCACAAGGCGGTAAAACCAAGCCGCCAAAGGAAATTGCTCCAGCCGTTCAGATTTATTTTGACTTAAACAAAAGTAGTTTGAAAAAAGCTGAAGTTGCCAAACTTGATAAACTCATTCAAGATTTGAAGTCAAAACAAGAGTATAGGCTGCTACTTACTGGGCATACAGATAGCTTAGGTAATGACGCCTACAACCTGGAATTATCGGCTTCAAGGGTTGACGAAGTATATGATTGGCTTATGGCAGCTGGTGTAGACTCTGTCGTAGTGAAAAAGAACTACTACGGACGCAGCAAGCCAAGAGAAGGCAATGCAGATGAAGAAAAACGTGCAAAGAACAGACGCGTAGAAATTACAATCTATGAGAAAGAAAAAGTTGTAGTGCCGCCGCCCCCGCCACCAGTGGTAAAAGATACCTGTGGAAGAGATACCACTGTTTTCATTGGAGAAGGTATTACCATAAAAATGAATATTTGTGAATACACTGCTCGCTGCAAGTCAAACCTGCAAGTCAAACCCTATGGGTTGCATTACAGTTGATCGTATGAGTAGTTTGGACGAGATTTTTAATAGCGGTATGCCATTATCCACGGCAAAAGGGGAAGGCTTTATTTGGGGCGGAATTGTGAATTGCCAATTTTCGGGTGATTCTTGTCTTTCAAAACCAGCAAGTATTGTTTTCAGTATTGATGCCGAATCCTATAAAAAGGCGAGACTCATGGCACAGAAAAAGGGCAAGAGTGGCTATTTGGAACCCGACAAAAACACCAAGGTAACTTCTTCTAAGAGCAAGGATAAAATGAATATCACAATTCCTGTGAAGTGCGAAGGTAACTATTGTGTGGCAGCCAATGCTGGTAGGTCTAAAGTGGCTAAGTTCAATGACAAAACAGGTAAGATTGCGGATATTTATGTGGTATCTGGTTCTCCGATTACCATTATCAAAGCAACGAAAGTTGGCAAATATTGGATCGTGAATTATAAAGATGTAGCCGATGCACAGTTGATTATAAGAATGAATGACGATGATGAAACTGTAGTTTCTGATATTGATTTGAATTCAATTCGCAAAACCAAAAAGAAAGGCGAACTTCGCAAGAAGTACAAGGTTAAAACCAAGCATCTTAAATAAAACCGGTTATTATCGGAATGGAAAAACTCACCCAAAGATCAAAACAGGTTGTAAATAAGGAAATGACGTTCTCAGAACGTATTTACTTACCAGCAATTTTCAAGGGACTCGCAATTACGCTGAGCCACTTGTTCAAGAAAAAAGTCTCTTTGAATTATCCGGAGGTTAAGCGCGACTATTCGGCTGTTTACCGAGGTCAGCATGTGCTGAAGCGCGATGACGAAGGGAGAGAACGCTGCACAGCCTGTGGATTGTGCGCAGTCGCTTGTCCTGCTGAAGCCATCACTATGGAAGCAGCCGAGAGAAGCAAAGAAGATCTAATGAATTACCGCGAGGAGAAATACGCAGCTACCTATGAAATTAATATGCTGCGTTGTATATTCTGCGGATTGTGCGAAGAAGCTTGCCCTAAACAAGCTATTTTTCTAACCGATAGAATTGTTCAGCCAGAGGACAATAGAGGTAGTTTTATCTACGGTAAAGACATCTTAGTTGAAACTCGCGATAGTCGCGTAGATATCACAAAAAGACAGGTATGGACACTAAATGAGGAGGCTAAATCATGAACGCTACCTATATCATGGTAATGATTTTGTCTTTTTTAACTGTTGCAGGAGCCCTGTTTGTCGTTTGGAGCAAGAATCCGATTCACTCCGTAATTTCATTGATACTTACATTTTTTAGCCTTTCTGCTCATTATGTTGTGCTCAATGCCCAGTTTTTGGCCATTGTTAACCTCATCGTGTATGCAGGAGCTATTATGGTACTTTTCCTATTTGTACTCATGCTGCTCAATCTGAATAAGGAAAGTGAACCCGTAAAACCCATGTTTGCTGAGGTTAGTGCCGCAATTGCAGCGGGTCTTTTGTTGGTAGTTCTGGTAGCAGCGCTGCGCGATGCCGACCAGCGTATTTTCCGCAATCCTGTAGAAGATGCAGGTATGGTAAAGAATCTAGGAAAATTGCTATTTACAAAGTATTTGGTGCCCTTTGAACTTTCAGGTATTCTGTTTCTTGCTGCTATGGTGGGCGCAGTGCTGTTGGGTAAACGTTCCAAATCTGAAGAAGACGAGATGATTATGCAAGAAGGAGGTGAAAAGTGAATTCATCGGTTTTTAACTCTGTAGAGATAAGCCACTACATTTATCTGAGTTGCTTGTTGTTTTGTATCGGATTGATGGGTGTACTGCTTCGCAGAAATGCCATCATTCTTCTCATGTGCATCGAATTGATGTTGAATGCTGTGAACTTACTATTCGTTAGCTTCTCAAGCTATATGGGTGATTCCAATGGTCAACTTTTTGTGTTTTTTATAATGGTTGTAGCTGCCGCAGAAGCCGCTGTAGGCTTGGCGATTCTGGTAATGATGTACAGAAATACCCGCAGCACAGATGTAAGTCTCATGGATAAATTGAAAGGCTAATGCAGAATTTACTCTTAATATTACTCATGCCACTGGCCGGATTTATAATCTCAGGCTTGCTCGGCAAAAGAATGCCAGAAAAACTCATAGGCTGGATTTCTTCTTTGAGCATTCTTATAGCCTTCGTGCTGTCATTTATGGTGTTTACACGCCTGAATGTTGATGCAACTTCTATCAAACAAATGCTATTTACCTTTTTGAGTGTAGGTGATTTGAATGTTGCTTTCGAACTTCAAGCAGATAGATTGACTGCCATCATGATGATGGTGATTACGGGTATTGGATTTCTAATACACGTGTATTCCATCAGCTATATGCACGGTGACGCTGGATTCTATAAATTCTTCGCCTACCTGAATTTGTTTGTATTCAATATGTTGGTTCTCGTTATGGGTGCCAATTTCTTGATGCTATTCTTCGGATGGGAAGGTGTAGGACTTTGTTCATACTTACTTATTGGGTTTTGGTATAGCAATGTTGATTATGGCAAAGCTGCCCGCAAAGCATTTATTATGAATAGAATAGGAGACCTTGGTCTTCTCCTGGGATTGTTCTTGATCGTGAAGCAGTTCGGAAGTTTGGACTACGATATTGTGTTTGCCAAGGTTCAGTTACAACAGTTCAACCCTGAGATGGTGAATGCCATTTGCATTTTGTTGTTTATAGGTGCCATGGGTAAAAGTGCTCAAATTCCACTATATACTTGGTTGCCAGACGCGATGGCAGGTCCAACACCAGTTTCTGCGCTGATTCATGCGGCAACTATGGTTACTGCAGGTATTTACTTGGTAGTTCGTTGCCACATATTGTATGACTTTTCAGTCCCGGCCCGTGAGTTCATCATGTGGATTGGCTTGGCAACAAGCATACTCGCTGCACTCATCGGTCTGAAACAAAATGATATTAAAAAGGTATTGGCCTACTCAACTGTAAGTCAATTAGGTCTTATGTTTATCGCTTTGGGGGTGGGTGCCTATTCAGCGGCCATGTTCCACTTGATCACACATGCCTTCTTCAAAGCACTTTTGTTCTTGGGATCTGGAAGTGTCATCCATGCTATGGGTGGCGAACAAGATATTCGTAAGATGGGTGGCTTAAAAAAGTCCATGCCAATAACGTATTGGACTTTCTTGTTGGGTACGTTGGCCATATGCGGAACTCCTTTTTTCTCTGGTTTCTTTAGTAAGGATGAGATTTTAGCTTCTGCATTCTCACACAATACAATCGTATGGGCTTTGGCGCTGGGAAGTGCTTTAATTACCTGTATTTATATGTTCAGGGTATTTATGGTAACCTTCTTGGGCGGTTTTAGAGGTACAGAAGAACAGAAACATCACTTACATGAGTCTCCAGCACTGATTACGATTCCATTGCTTGTGTTGGCAGTACTCTCTGTGTTTGGTGGTGTATTGAATCTGCCACACTTGCTTACACATGGTGCAGCACAAAAGCTAAAAACCTGGTTGAACCCAGTGTTGGAGAAGTACCAGACGCATATGCCACATGAACTTTCACATACTACCGAATGGATGTTGATTGGAAGTACATTAGTGGTGCTCATCATTGCCTTTGTATATACCTATACTAAGTATATCAATGGCAAGGTAGTTCCTGAGTCTGATGAGGCTATCTTAGGTATAGGTAAGGTATTGTCTTCAAAGTTCTATGTTGATGAAGCGTATGATGCTGCGGTTACAGCACCAGTGAACCACTTGGGTGATTTTACTTACAAATGGATAGACCGCAAAGTGATTGATGGTATAGTGAATTTTACGGGCGTCATCGTAAAAAAAGGTTCTGATTTGTACGGCAAAATACAGACAGGGAATCTAGAGAATTACTTGATGTATATGGTGATAGGTATTATCGTGATTTTGGGATTAATAATTGTAAAATAAGATATGGAGCTCATAATAATACCAATAATTGCAGGACTTATAGCTGCATTTACAGGAAAATGGAGTAAGTGGGTTGCGCTGTTGGGTTCCTTAGCTGGATTAGCCATTGTGGCTCTGTGGTTGCAGAAATTCAATCCTGACGGCACATTTAACTTTGTTCAATCAAGACCTTGGTTTGGCAATGGTATATGGTTTAAGACAGGAGCAGATGGAATAAGCATGTTGCTATTGCTGCTTACTAATATTGTTTGTCCTTTGATCCTCATTGTGGCAAGCAATAAATCAAACGAAGATAAACCTTCACTTTTTGGATTAATTGTAGGCATGCAAGGTGCACTTAATGGTGTATTTCTAGCCATGGACGGAATGATGTTTTACATTTTCTGGGAACTGGCGTTGATTCCGATTTACTTTATCTGTGCGTTATGGGGAGAGGGCAATCGCTTTAAAACCACGCTTAAGTTTTTCATATATACCTTCATTGGAAGTTTGGCCATGTTGTGTTCACTTATTTTCTTGTACTCAAAAATGCCTGATGGTGCAGCTACGTTTGACATCCAAGCATTACAGAATGTAAGCCTAACTCAAACCCAAGCAATTTGGGTAGGTCTAGGAATATTACTGGCATTTGCAGTTAAGATACCGCTATTGCCCTTACACAGCTGGCAGTCTGACACCTATACCGAAGCTCCAACTTCGGGTTCTATGTTACTGAGTGCGATCATGCTTAAAATGGGCTTATATGGACTCATTCGTTGGTTTTTTCCCTTGGTTCCTGAGGCCTATCATATTTATGCTCCCATTATCATGGGTGCAGCGGTTGCAGGCGTTTTATATGGTGCCATTATCGCCATTCGTCAGCAAGATATGAAGAGACTTATCGCTTTTTCATCCCTGTCACACGTGGGATTGATTGCGGCAGGTATCGCTACCTTGAATTATACGGGTGTGCAAGGTGCATTGATACAGATGTTTAACCACGGTATCAACGTGCTTGGTTTATTCTTAGTTGTAGATGTAATTCAACAAAGAGCAGGCACGCGCGATTTGGGTCAGTTAGGCGGCATTGCCAAACAAGCTCCACTTTTTGCTGTGGCATTTATGATGGTAATGCTCGCCACATCTGCAGTGCCATTTACAAATGGTTTCCCAGGTGAATTGTTGTTGTTGAAAGGCATCTTTACGGCGAATGCGGTTTGGGGTGTTTTTGCAGGATTGACTATCATTCTTTGCGCTGTATATATGTTTAGAATGTACCAATTCAGCATGTTTGGTACAGAAAAAAATGGAGTATACCTTTTCCCTGATTTGAACATGCGCGAAATTCTTGTTTTCGGTGTATTGGTGGCATTGATTATAGGGATTGGAGTATTTCCACAGTGGATGTTGGACCTAACGGGTCCTTCTGTTAAAAAGACCTTAGAAATAATTGAAAATACAGTGGGGGTAATAGCATGAAATCCTTAATGGTAGTTTTTGTTGGCGCCATCGTTGTGATGTTCGCCGGCTTAGGTAAAAAAGAAAGCAAGTCTTTGCCTTTGGCTCTGCTGTTTTTGATTGCCGCATTGGTACTTATTCCTTTGGATTTCATGGCAAAACTTCCATGGAAGTTTGAATTGAAATACGTGGATTTTGATATGTTGTTCTTTGATAGGGTAGCACTTGCGTTTAGTGGACTCTTGATTTTGGCCTCCATATTTATCCTTTCATTATTTAAATCTGATGAGAATTATGGATCCGATCTACCTGTGTTGTTTATGTTTAGCTTGTGTGGTGCACTTATCATGACAGCGGCCAACAACTTGGTGATGCTCTTTTTAGGTATCGAAGCTTTATCCATACCACTCTATGTGCTTGTGGGTAGCCGTAAAAAGTCACTTGCTGGAAATGAAGCTGCGATAAAGTACTTCCTTATGGGAGCTTTTTCTACAGCTGTATTTCTGTTGGGTTGTGCTTTTATTTATGGTTCAACAGGTGCAATAGATTTGGAATCTATTTTCAGAAATAGCAATATGTTGGCACACATGAAAGCAAACAATTCACTGCAGAGTGTGGGAATTAGCTTGTTACTCGTGGGATTGTGTTTCAAGGTATCTGCTTTCCCATTCCATTTTTGGAGCCCTGATGTTTACGAAGGCAGCCCGAATCGCGCGACTGTATTCATGTCTACAATCGTTAAAGTTGCTGCGTTTGCTGCGTTCTTTAGACTATTTACATTGGTACTTATGGATGCGAAAGAACTACAATGGGGTGTGATTTTGGCAGTGATTTCAGGTATGACCATATTGGTCGGCAATATTGCTGCGATTCGTCAGTCTAATGTGAAGCGAACCTTAGCTTACAGCTCAGTTGCACACGCTGGATATATGTTGATGGCCATTTTGAGCAATCCAGAAGATGCATTTTGGGCGCTATTGCTCTATGGTGCAGGGTATGTGGCTGCCAATGTGATTGTATTCTATTACTTTAATGCCTTGAGTTCAGAAGGAAATGAATCTTTTGATGTATTCAATGGTATGGCCTCTAAGGACCGTTTTGGTGCAGTGTTAATCGCGATTTCAATGTTCTCACTGGCGGGTATTCCACTTACGGTGGGCTTTGCAGGTAAATATTCTATTTTCACTGCCGCTTTTCAGGGCTATCCATGGTTGGTAGGTGTGGCATTGTTGGGGTCAGCAATTAGCATAGCCTACTATTTCCGAGTGCTGAAATCGGTATTCTTTACTGAAGGCGATTCGAATCCAAACACACCAGCAATTGATAAATTTGTATTGTTAATCGCAGCAGCTTGCATTATTGTGCTGGGTGTAGCACCCGCGATACTCACCCAATTGAGCCAGATTAAATACTAACTATGCGCGTTCAAATCTCGATAGCACTCCTTATTTTTACCCTTTTAAGTCTTGGTGCTTGTCGTTACAAAGACGGTCCAAAATTCACAATACGATCCGCCAAAGCCAGAATGAGCAATACATGGAAGGTGCACAAATACACTAACGACGATGCCGACCAAACCACAACATTCAAGTCACTTTCACCCAATTGGGAATTGACGATGAATAAGGATTATACCTATGTTTGGAAGTATACCGCACTGTTTTTGAAGATTGAAGAGAATGGAACTTGGGAATTTCTGGAAGGGGGTACTAAATTTAATCTGAGAAAGGATGGAACTGGATCCAATATTTGGACCATTACCCGCCTAAAGGAGAACGAAATTTGGGCTGAGCAACTGGATAACAATTCAAAACTGATTCAATATCAGTTGAGACCATAATTGGTCATTAATCTTAACTTATAGATTCACTGCATTTTGTGGATTACTTAAAGCACAAATAAGTGCTGAGAATTATTTTTTCTTTGTTTTTGTGGATAAAGTGTTAATTTTGTTGTTCGGAGGTAATAATTATGAACAACTGGCAAATGGCATCTTTAGGGATGTTGGTATGTGCAGGTGTTGGGTGTAAAATGAGTGGCAGCTCGGGAAATTACATCAAGAAATACACCCAATCCCCTGAATTGGTTTCTTTGAAAACCAGATTAAACACATCGGTGCAATCTTCTGCGCAGTATCTGAAAACGTGGAAGGATACAGCGCAGACTATGTATCTTAATAGCAAAATAAAGCCTAAGGATAGCACCGAAAAACTGAAACCACAGGCAGCTGGAAACAAAACCCTTGGAGGTGCACCATGTAGTATTACAAAAGGCGATTACACAACCTATACCATTCATTCCTTTGCATCAGACAAGCCTAAGGGTGAGGGTTTAGTTGAGTTGACCCAGAATTGGGAACACATTGAAATTCTTAGTATAGGATGTGGAACTAAGGCGAAAACGTTTCGCAGTGCTTCTCAGGTTGCTGCGTTTTTACCTAATGGAACAACAAAGAACGGATTTGTAACGCCTTTTACCGATGAAGAAGAAGCGGAATTGGCCACGCAATTATTGGCACTCAGTGTGTCTACAGCCCTAGATAACAATCTTGGTTGTTTGAAATTACAGTCGTTAAAAGGTGATCTCTCTGGTTTTAACGATATGTATTTGGCTGATATTCTGTCTTTGTCGAATGAGATTTTGGGAGCTTGTAATGGTGGGTATGAAATCAGTACCTTATCAAAATTATTAACGCTTATCAATACCAATTTTCAAAATGGCAAACAGAATGATGGTTATCTCACTTGCGGCTACTGTTTGTAGGCTTTTCATTTAAGAGCTCAGCCTTTCCTTTAAGCAACAATTCCATCGTTTCTTTTTCGATCTTTGGGTACGATAAACCCAGTGAATCCAATGTTTCTGCGATTATTGAACTAACTATGAGATTTCTTGACCAATTGGAATCAGCAGGAACAATGTACCATGGCGCCTCTAGGGTAGAGGTATTTCGAATAAGATCTGAGTATGCAGCCCGGTAATCATCCCAATGTTTTCTTTCCTGTAAGTCCAAGTAACTAAATTTCCAATTCTTTTCTGGTGTTTCAATACGTTCAAGAAAACGTTCTTTTTGCGTATCTCTAGAAACATTAAGGAAGAATTTGAGCACTATAGTTCCATTGTGAATGAGATGTGACTCAAAATCCCGGATGGTTTTGTAGCGCTGTTCCCAAAAACCACTATTGATATCCTTCAGTGATTGAATACCCGGTATCCTTTGTCCCAGTATATATTCTGGGTGGACCTTGGTAACCAATACTTCTTCATAATAACTCCTGTTAAAAATGCCCATTCTACCTCTTTCTGGCAATTCTTTATAACACCTCCACATAAAGTCGTGATCCAATTCCTGTGCTGTAGGTTTCTTGAATGAAACTACGTGACAACCTTGTGGGTTGATACCAGAAAATACAGTTTTTATTGTTCCGTCCTTTCCGGCAGCATCCATGGCTTGGAAGATGATGAGTAAGCTGTAACGATCTTGGGCATATAACTTGTCTTGCAATTCTTGCAACTGCAGATTCAATTCCTCCAAGTGTATTCTGCCAGCTTTTTTATCTATATCTAAGCTTAATTTGGATTGAAAGGAGTCGAGATTGAACTTTTTAGAGGATTCAACGCGAATTCTCTTGTCGGATAGAAAATTCATGGTTTAAGTATTAAAAGTAGAAGCCTAAGCGATATACAAAACTCCCCATTGGATTAATTTCCTGAAATGCTACATCACTGGCATAGCCAAAGGTGACGTAACTGGGTCCATACACAAAGCCAATGGATATGATAGGACTAGAGACCCAACCGCGCCGCACGATAGAATTAGGCAATACCCCGTTTAACAGGCGATACTCATAATTCAAAAAGAACTGCTGCGCAATTGTAAGCCGACCGAAGGCATATGCCCCATAATAGGTGAAGGTATTTTGGTTAAAATTTAGAAAACTGCCGTGTATGCCTGCACCCGCCATGAAAAACTCTTTGGGTTTAAAAGCTAAGAATGGCGATAACTCACCATATACTGCGCCGGTACTTGCGGTTAGCATAAATTCCGCACCAGGTTGCAATTTTGTGGCACTAAAAAAAGGAACTAGCTCCGAGTCTTCAATAACTGTATCTTTCATGCGGTTGTCATTTACATCGTCACCATATTGTGCGCTTGCAAAATGAGACAGTAAGACAAAAGCTATCAACAGGAGGCCGTGTTTTTTTAACATATTCTAAATTAGTTTGGACGTGCAAATTTATGTATCTAAAATTGTACCATCATTTCATTTATATGAGCAAAATACACAATTTCTCTGCTGGACCGTCAATATTAGCAGAATCCGCTTTTGAAAAAAGCATAGCTGATATCGAAAACTTTGCAAATACGGGGCTCAGCATTCTTGAAATTTCACATCGATCCAAAGAGTTTGAAGCCGTGATGGATCAAACCCAAGCATTGGTCAGAGAATTGCTGAATTTACCTGACAATTATGATGTGTTATTCTTAGGTGGTGGGGCAAGTACTCAATTTTTTCAAATTCCGCATAACTTTTTAAGAAGCAGTGCCGCTTATACCAAAACAGGAACTTGGGCAAGTGGTGCTATCAAAGAGGCAAAACTTTATGGTGAGGTAAATGTGGTTGCCAGCAGCGAGGAATCGAATTTTAGCTACATTCCTAAAGATTACACCATTCCTGAAGATGCAGATTATTTTCACTGTACTTCGAATAATACCATTTTTGGAACTGAAATGCACAATTTCCCGGATTCACCGGTTCCGATGTTCTGTGATATGAGTTCTGATATTTTTAGCAGACCGATTGATGCATCCAAATTTTCATTGATTTATGCCGGTGCCCAGAAAAACATGGGACCTGCAGGTGTTACATTGGTAATTATCGATAGAGACATTTACAGCAGAAGAGCTACGCGACCAATTCCGAGCATGCTGGATTACAAATTGCATGGAGAGAAGGGCAGTATGTATAATACCCCACCTGTTTTCCCGATTTTGGTTTCGATGTACAACCTTCAATGGGTGAAAGAAATGGGCGGCACTGGAGGTATGCAAACAAGAAACAAAGCGAAAGCGGATCTTTTGTATAGCACTATTGATACAAATCCATTGTTTAAAGGAACCTGTGCGGTAGAAGATAGAAGTTTAATGAACGTATGCTTCACTTTCAATGAGCCCAATGAAGCTATGGACGCCAAATTCTCTGCCGCTTGCAAAGAAGCAGGTATTTCTGGAATTAAAGGGCATAGAAGTGTTGGCGGTTACCGCGCTTCGCTTTATAATGCTTTACCGATAGAAAGTGTGCAGGTTTTGGTTAACGTAATGAATACTTTCGCATCATGAGAATTCTAGCGAATGACGGAATCGACGCTGCAGGCAAGAAATTGTTAGAAAGTGCTGGATTTACCATCAGTACGGAGAAGATTGCACAAAGTGATTTGCCTTCTAAAATTGCCGATTATGATATCATAATCGTAAGAAGTGCTACCAAAGTTACTGCTGAAGTAATGGATGCGGGTAATTTGAAGTTGATTGCCCGCGCAGGAGTAGGACTTGATAATATTGATCTGAAACACGCTGGTATTAGAAATATACCGGTTGTAAATACTCCCAACGCAAGCTCAAGAAGCGTGGCTGAGTTGGTGTTTGCCCATGTATTCAATTTGCTGCGCTATGTGCAGATTTCGAACCGTGTAATGCCAACAGAAGGCGATACCCGATTCAACGAACTTAAAAAATTGGCCTCAGCAGGTTTTGAAGTTGCCGGAAAAAAATTGGGTATTATCGGATTTGGCCGCATTGGCCAAGAAGTAGCCCGCATGGCAGTTGGATTGGGAATGGAGGTGTTGATTTATGATTACAAACAACGTGATTTTGATTTAACAATAACCTTTCATCGCAATTATCAGATTAAAAACTTTAGCTTAAAACTTACCGGTGTAGCCATGGGTGAGTTGCTGAAAAATTGTGATATTGTTACCATCCATACTCCTGGAAGTACGGAAGTAATTACAGAAGCTGAAATCGAGCAGATGAAAGAGGGGGCCATTTTAATAAACTGTGCCCGTGGGGGCGTGGTCAACGAGAAAGCAATGACCGCAGCTTTACAGTCAGGTAAATTGTTTGCAGCAGGGGTGGATGTGTTTGAACAAGAACCACCCGTGTATAAAGAATTCCTAAATTTCAATAACGTATCGTTGTCTCCACACATTGGAGCAAGCACAGCAGAAGCACAAGAACGCGTGGGAGTGGAGTTGGCGGAAAGAATTTTAGCATTTTTTAAACCCAATTAAAGCATTGGTTCGAGTTTATCCCTTTGCCGCCCTGCGGCCCACCCAAGAATTTGTTTCTCAGGTAGCAAGTAGAACTCAAAGTTCTTCGGATACTGTGTCGCTGCAGCAAGAGTTGGATTCCAATGCACTGAGTTATTTGCATGTTATAAAGTCTGGCATAAGTGAGAAAAATCCCGATGGTTCTCACAGGGGGCATTATGATTTGGCTATTCAGTACTTCGAAGGACTCAAAACATCCGGCGTCCTAATCCATGAGGAATCGCCTGCTATTTATATATACAGCCAAAAGTTCCCTGACAATCACATCTTTGAAGGCCTAATTCTCGGTATTTCTGCTATTGATTACTTAGAGGGATCAATAAAAAAGCATGAATACACCTTAACAGAGAAAGAGAGCCGCATGGTAGAACATGTAACCCAAACCGGTGTCGTGGGTGAGCCTGTGCTTATAGCGAATCCGAACAGTGCGTATACCAAAGACTGGATTCGCAGACATAGAAAAGGGGATCCTGTATTGGTTTTTACCGATAAAGACAATATTGAGCATAGTGTATGGGCGGAAAAGAGTAAAGAAGCCATTGCAGAAATACAGCTTGCCTTTCGAGAAATAGATTCATTGTACATAGCCGATGGACACCATCGCATAGCAGCAAGCAGTATGTACTTGACCCATATGCACAATGAGAAGAACTGGAAGGCGGAGCAACTGTGCTTTATGGCGTATGTTTTAGCCGATACCGACTTGTGGATTAAGCCATTTCATCGCTTGGTAAAAGGGTTTACAGAACAGGAAGTGCAGTCTATGATTGATGGCTTGCAGGATCGTTTTGAAGTTGAATTCTCTAAGGACCCTGTGATTCCCGCAGCAAAAGGCACTTTCGGACTCTATAGCAGGGGAGGGTGGCTGCGCTTGCAATTCAAAGAGGAAGCGGCATACCATACTCCTGCCGAAAATTTAGATGTAAGTCGCTTGGAACAGTATATTTTCAAATCGCTGCTGTCTATTGAGGATA
>B570J29032_109958520_pt1 | contig 13377 bp, 11 predicted proteins | sample LakMenEpi16Nov12_FD_29032 | JGI IMG/M metagenome (IMG submission 29032)
CGTGCAATGCCTACAGGAAAAGTTAAATGGTTTTCCCTTGAAAAAGGTTTTGGCTTCATTGCATCTGATGAAGGCGAAGATGTTTATCTTGCATCATCTGCACTCCCTGAGGGCGTCTCAACAGTAAAGCCTGGAACAAAGCTTGAATTCAGCGTGATTGATTCACGTAAGGGACCACAGGCAATGTCAGTGCACATCATTGATGCACCAGTTTCACTTGCTGAAAATTCACGTGTTAACAACGATGATCTTGCTGCAATGATTGAAGACACCATCAAGATTCTTGATCGCGTTGGAAATGGTCTTCGCCAGGGACGTCATCCATCAGGTGCTGAAGCAGAGCGCCTTGGTCGCGTACTTCGCGGAATTGCATCTCAGCTCGAGGCTTAACCTCTACCTGTAATTAAACTTCTGGGATTAAATGCTGCTGCGTCGGTTACGGCGTATCGAGTAGCGAATACCAATAACGCCTAATGCGGCGCCAACGACACACGTCCAAATAATTTTTGCATCTGCATCCATAACAGTAGCCACGGCTCCGGCAGCCAACCAAGCAATTGAACCCACCGCGATAAGAATGACGACGCTCTTTATATTGCTAGCCATGGGTAAAGGGTATCTCTATAGATGAAGTTATTAGTCGAGCAGGATGAGAAGAATCAGACCAGTCAAGGTCAGTGCGGTAATGAGCCTTCTACTTTTGAAGTTCAATTTCTTGCTCCACATGTGAGGGAATGAATTGGATGACGAGTAATGAGATAAGAATCAAAACTGGAACCATCAGGTAGGCGCGAGAAATTCCAAGATGATCCCCAAGAAGTCCCAGTACAAATGGTGAAAGGCCGATTGCAAAGCCTGCGGCGAGTGAACTCTTTCCCATGGACAAATCAGGACGTCCATCACTAAGACCGATAAGTCGCAGAGATGTAAGTGTGAACTGACTTGAAACGCCAATCCCTGTCACTAACAGTGCAAGGAAACTGATTGCCAGATTGTGCGAGAACCAAAGAGCGATGAATCCAAGTAATTGAATAGTCATATAAAGTTTTATTTGGGAATCAATCTCGAGTTTCTTTAGAACTGGTGGTCCAAACCAGCGGCCCAAAGCCATTCCAGAGCCAAAAGCCACAACCACAAGAGTAGAAATCGCAGGCGATGCTGCTGTTCGATCCAAAATTAGTACTGCAGCCCAAAATGAAATTGCAAACTCAGTAGCGATACTGCAGAAGAATCCAAATAAAGAAATCCAGAAGTGCATAGAGAGTTTTCCACCCTGTGGCCCCTCTTCGCTAGGAACGTGCTCAACTTCGTTCTTATCTCTACGGAAGAAGAAGAGATAGAGAGCGAAGGGCAGAAGTGCAAGAATTCCCATGCGCCAGTAGTCACGGAAACTATCGGCAATCAATCCAACGGTAAGTGTTCCTAAGACAAAGCTCACCGAGCCAATCGCGTTTGCCTTTGTCACCATGTATGCAGCATTTTTTCCATAATGCGCAGTCAGCGATGTCACGAAGTTATTAATTACAACTGAAACACCAAAACCAGCGAAGAGTGCGGCAAGAATAGTTAATTGAACTGGCTGAGAGATAACAAAGATGATTACTCCGAATGAGAAAATTCCTAAACCAATCCACCCTGTGCGAGATCTACCGAATTTATGCACAAGGGGCGAGTTTGCATATCCAGCAAGAATTGCTGCAACTCCCATTGAGGTTCCGTGTAAACCAGCGACTGTCAGAGAAGTATTTTGATCAGCGCGTAATAAAGCCTGGGATGGACCAAATGCACCTAGGAAGAAGGTGACGCACGAGCTCTGAAGGGCGATTAACCAGAAGTAGGAATCGCGTTTTATTGTATGCGGCATTGATTACAGTTTAGAGACGACGAAGTCGATTGATGCGGTCAGTGCATCAATATCGGCTGGGTCAACTGCAGGGAACATGCCGATACGAAGCTGGTTCTTGCCAAGCTTGCGATAAGGCTCTGTATCGACGATTCCATTTGCGCGAAGTGCTGAAGCAACCACAGTTGCATCGATTGCATCATCAAAGTTAATTGTTGCAACAACTTTTGAACGTTGTGCAGGGTCTGTAACAAATGGTGTTGTGTAGCTAGTTTTCTCTGCCCATCCATATAGACGTGAAGCTGAATCTGCGCTGCGCCCGGCAGCGAATTTCAATCCACCATTTGTATTCATCCATTTGATTTGCTCGTCGAGCAACATTAAAGTGATAAGTGCAGGTGTGTTGTATGTCTGGTCAAGGCGAGAATTTTCAATTGCAGTCATGAGATCAAAGAATGCTGGAACCCAACGACCATCTGCTTTTATCTTTTCTGCGCGTGCAATTGCAGCTGGGCTCATGAGCGCTAGCCACAATCCACCATCTGACGCGAAAGATTTCTGTGGAGCGAAGTAGTAGGTATCAAATTCTTTTGCGTCTACATCAAGTCCGCCTGCTGCAGATGTTGCATCTACAAGGACAAGTGCGCCATCTGTACCTGCTGGGCGCTTGATGTTCATTGCAACACCAGTTGAAGTTTCGTTATGTGTAAGTGCGTACACATCGATTCCTGCTTCAGCTACTGCAGTTGGGTGTGTACCTGGTTCAGATTTAATGACAGTTGGTTCGCCAAGGAATGGAGCTTCTTTAGAAGCAGCTGCAAACTTTGATGAGAATTCGCCGAAAACTAAGTGCTGTGAACGCTCTTGGATGAGCCCGAATGTTGCGATATCCCAGAATGCTGTTGATCCACCGTTACCAAGAATGACTTCGTAACCTTCTGGAAGAGAGAAGAGTGAAGATAAACCTTCACGAACGCTTTTAACAACGTTCTTGACTGGCTTCTGTCGGTGTGATGTTCCAAGAATGTAATCACTTCCCGGCGCAGTTAACGCTGCAAGAGCTTCTGGGCGAATCTTCGATGGACCACAACCAAAACGTCCATCACGTGGTTTGAGATTTTCGGGAATAACAATGTCTGCGCTCATGTGCAAAGACTAAGGGTAGTAGCGACTTACTTCCCAATCGGAAGTGGTGTTACTCCGCTCATAGCGCAAACGATCATGCAGTCTGGAATAGCGGCCTTGCCAAAATTCGATAGCAACTGGCGTAACGCGATAGCCACCCCAATGTGGTGGGCAGGGAACTACCGAACCTTCAGGCCACTTTTCTGCAGCACCTTGATAGCGCTGCTCTAGCTCTTCGCGTGTTGCAAGCGGAGCCGATTGCGCAGATGCCCATGCACCAATTTGCGAGCCCCATGGACGAGTTGCAAAGTAGTCATCAGATTCTGCGCGAGATATTTTCTCAGCAAATCCACTTATCGAAACTTGTCGCTCCATTGCATACCAAGGAAACAACAAGGTCACTTGCGAATTCAATTCAATTGCTTGCGCTTTACGAGATCCGTAATTTGTGAAGAATGTAAATCCACCTTCTGAAACATCTTTGAGCAAAACAGTTCGTGTTGTTATGGCATCGGCGCCGTGTGAATCCGTTCCCAGGGTTGAAAGCACCATTGCATTGGCTTCAACAATGAACTCATTAGCAGCAGCTTCAGTGAGCCACTGGTGGAAGGCGACGAAGGGATCATCGGGCAATGATTCAAGGCCGATTTCGCCATAAGACCGGCGCATCGCTCGAATCGCATCCCGTTGGATTTCGCTCATGGATGTATCGAACCTCACTTTCGGCATGAGTGCACCCCCACCAATGATGGTGGTCAGCACCCCCGCGCACGGTGCAGAATTAGCCGCAGGATTACAAGAGGAGAACACCGTGTCAGATGATTTCAAGCCAGGTCTTGAAGGCGTAATTGCATTCGAATCAGAGATTGCAGAGCCAGATAAAGAAGGTAGCGCACTTCGTTACCGCGGTGTTGATATCGATGATCTTGTAGGACGCGTTTCATTTGGAAACGTATGGGGACTTCTTGTTGATGATGAATTTAATCCAGGACTTCCGAACGCTGAGCCATTCCCACTTCCAGTTCACTCTGGCGATGTGCGCGTTGATATTCAATCTGCAATTGCAATGCTTGCACCATCCTGGGGATTTAAACCAATTTTAGATATTTCAGATGAAGAAGCACGTAGCAACCTTGCGCGTACATCTGTCATGGTTCTTTCCTACCTTGCACAATCTGCTCGCGGAATCTTCGCTAATCCAGTATCAGAGGCGGCAGTTGATAAAGCGCATACTGTTGTAGAGCGCATGATGATTCGTTGGCGCGGAGAGCCAGATCCACTTCACGTTCGCGCAATTGATGCCTACTTTGTATCTGCTGCAGAACACGGAATGAATGCATCAACATTTACAGGTCGTGTAATTGCTTCGACTGGCGCGGATGTTGCAGCGGCGCTTTCTGGTGCTATCGGTGCGATGTCAGGTCCACTTCACGGTGGAGCTCCTTCACGCGTTCTTCATATGATTGAAGAAGTCGAAAAGACAGGAAACGCTGAAGCCTATGTAAAGGGAATTCTTGATCGCAAAGAACGTCTTATGGGATTTGGTCACCGTGTATATCGCGCAGAAGATCCACGCGCTCGCACACTTCGTCGCACAGCAAAAGAACTTAACGCACCTCGTTACGCAGTTGCTGAAGCACTCGAAAAGGCTGCACTTAAAGAACTTCACGAGCGTCAACCAGATCGCGTTCTTGAAACAAACGTTGAATTCTGGGCTGCAATCATTCTTGATTTTGCAGAAGTACCAGCGCCGCTATTTACATCAATGTTTACAGCTGCTCGCACTGCGGGTTGGTCTGCACACATTCTCGAGCAGAAGCGCACTGGCCGCTTGATTCGTCCATCAGCTCGTTACGTCGGAAAGGCTCCTCGTAAGCCTGAAGATGTTAAGGGCTGGGATGCAACTGTCGAGCAGCTTCACAAGTAACCACCAGTCGTCATGACACAGCGAAACATTATTTGGTTTCGCCGCGACCTGCGCATTGGTGATCATCCAGCACTTCTGGAAGCAATTAAAAGTAGCGATGAAGTAGTTCCACTTTTTATTCTTGATAAAACTCAGATAGCTGAAGCAGGCGAAATGCTCCTTGCATATATGGGGCAATCTCTGCGGGCACTTGATGAATCACTGGGCAACACACTTCACATCATTGAAGGCGATCAAGTTGAGGTCCTTAAAGAACTCATTGCAAAATATGATGTAAAAGAAGTTCATATTTCAGATGAATACGAACGTTACGGTGCCGCTCGTGATGCACGTGTTGAAGCTGCAGGCATTCCACTTGTTCGCACGGGTAGCCCTTATGCAGTAAAGCCCGGCCGTGTATTAAAGCCAAGTGATGCAACTCCTTATCGTGTGTACACACCTTTTTATCGTGGATGGCGCACACATGGTTGGCGCGCACCGGCCGAGACTCCTAAAAATATTAAGGCACCAACACCGCCTGCTGAATATCGAAAGTTTCCTGATTTTCCAATGCCGAAAGGCGTTAAAGTAATTGCAGCAGGGGAAGCTGCCGCGCTCAGTAGATTTAAGGAATTTACCAAAAAAGGATTAGATAGTTACGACGAGAATCGCAATTTTGCGAGCATCGATGGAACGTCAAAAATGAGCACATACCTGAAGTTTGGCGAGATCCACCCACGCACTTTGTTAGCTGGACTAGGCGAGAGCAAAGCGCACGATACTTTCCGTAAAGAGATTGCTTGGCGCGAGTTCTATGCAGATGTGCTCTTTAACAATCCGCACACTGATACCGATTACTACTCGGCCAAGTTCAAAGAGATGCGTTATGACAAGCCAGGCAAACAATTTGATGCATGGTGTGCTGGCAAGACAGGTTATCCATTTGTAGATGCAGCGATGCGTCAACTTGTGCAAGAAGGATGGATGCATAATCGCACGCGCATGGTTGTTGCATCTTTTCTAGTAAAAGATCTTCACCTTGAATGGCAGCTTGGTGAACGCTTCTTCGCGCAGCATTTAGTTGATTACGATGTGGCATCAAACGCCCACGGTTGGCAGTGGACAGCGGGCACAGGAACAGATGCATCTCCTTATTACCGAGTCTTTAACCCCATCGAACAAGGTCGCAGATTTGATGAAAATGGAGATTACATCCGCAAATATGTTGCAGAACTAGCCCACTTAAGCGCTGCAGAGATACACGAACCATGGCTATTTCTCGATGGATATTCGCACGGGTATCCAGAGCGCATTGTTGATCATGCTGTCGAAAGAATCGAATCTCTTGAACGGTTGAAAGAAATCAAGGCCGATAAACCCGAGAAGCCTTCTGCATAAACATTGTTTTGCAGAGAAAAGTATTTGCAAACTATTAGCAACTTTACTTGAAGGGTTTAAGCCTTTATCCTTTCCCCATGTTATTTACAAAACGCCGCATCATTGATTTCTGCCGCGTAAACAGCACAAGCTGCTGATCTTTACCGCTTCCGACCTATTTTTTTAATCTAACTTCCAACTATTCAATTTAAAGGGATAACTATGTTAAATGTAAGAAAAGTTGTAACAGTTTCAGTAATTACTGGACTTCTAGTCAGTGCAGGAGTACTTCCAGCAACGGCGGCACCAAAGAATCAGGCTCGCGCAGTTGCGCAAGCTGATTGGCTCGAGAAGAACCTTGATAATCCAAAAGTTCGTATCATCGAAGTAAGTACCGAACCTGGTATCTACGAGCGTGGACATATCAAGAACGCAACCAAATTTGTCTGGCACACGGATCTCGTTGATACCGTCAACCGCGACATCATCAATGCAAAGAACTTCAGCAAGCTTGTACAGAAGGCTGGAATCTCCGAAGATACAACTGTTGTTCTCTACGGCGATAAGAACAACTGGTTCGCTGCATGGGGTGCCTGGATATTCAATATCTACGGTCAAAAAGATGTCCGCGTTCTAGATGGTGGTCGCGTTAAGTGGGAGAAGGATGGTCGCGCACTTACAACTGCAGTACCAACATTCTCTGCAGGAAACTTTGTAGCTAACAGAGCCGATAAGACACTTCGCGCAACCCTCATCAACGATGTTCTTCCAGTTGCGAAGAAGCGCGTTAAGGCTGATCTCATCGACATTCGCGGTGCAGATGAATTCAACGGCAAGATCTTCGCAGCTCCAGGATTCCAAGAGCTTGCAGTACGTGCAGGTCACATTCCTGGTGCAATCAATGTTCCTTGGGGTTCAAATGTGAATGCAGATGGAACATTTAAGACCATTGCAGAGCTGAAGAAGCTCTATGCAGATAAGGGTGTAGATGGAAAGCAGAACATCATTACGTACTGCCGCATCGGAGAGCGCTCTTCACTCACATGGTTCGTTCTTAGCGAAATCCTCGGATACGAAGTTAAGAATTACGATGGATCATGGACAGAGTACGGAAACTCAGTGGGTGTTCCAATTGTTAACAATGCAGGAACAATTTGGGGAGCTGCTTAATTAATACTCAGAGTCAGGACCAGAAGAGCCTCGGGAATCCCGGGGCTCTTCTGCCTGTCTGGAATAAAGCTCAGAAGATAAGGACAGGTATCTCTGCCCTCGTAATTTTCTCTTTACTCTCTCTAGCCTTCTATCTCTCTTCAACGCAGAGCGCGGGTGCAGCACCTATCTCATTACTTATTGGCGTAAGTCTTGGTTTACTGCTTGAAAGAGGTCGCTTCTGCTTCTTCTGTATTTTCAGAGAAGGAATTGAAGATAAAAATACAACTCCATTTCTTTCAGTTTTAACTGCGATTGCAACAGGGTCGATTGGCTACGCAATTATCTTCGGACAATTTCTTCCGGATACAACATCAGATCGTTTGCCACCTGCAGCCCATATCGGTCCTGTCAGCTGGGTACTTGTATTAAGCGCCTTTGCTTTTGGAATTGGAATGACGCTCTCAGGTGCGTGCATCAGTGGCCACCTCTATCGTCTCGGCCAGGGTTACTTACGAGCAATCCCTGCGCTCATTGGAACGCTTTTTGGTTTTGTCCTTGCATTCCTAACTTGGAATTGGCTCTATACCCGTGCTGTAGCTGATGCACCAACTATCTGGTTGCCTCACTACATCGGATATACAGGTTCGCTTATTCTCACTTTTGTGGTGTTGCTTGGCTTAACCATCTTTGCAATTCGCAAAGGTAAAGCATCAGAACCAATTAGAACTGCACCTATTGAGAAAATTTCACTTAAAGCTACGCTGCATAAATTAATCTTTGAACGTTGGAGCCCGATTACTACCGGCGCATTAGTTGGTTTAGTTGGAATGATTGCCTACCTTCGCGTGGAGCCCCTTGGAGTTACTCGTCAGCTCAGCACACAAGCGCGCACCCTTATGTCAGAGAACAAGATTGGACCTGAATCAATTTTAGGTTTAGATCGAATGGCTGGGTGTATCGCAGTTGTTTCGGAGTCGATTACAAATAACGGTTGGCTCATTCTTGGACTTGTTGGCGCTTCTTTTGCTGCGGCCTTTGCTGGCGGCAGATTTAAATTTACCCGTTTAACAGTGAAGAATTCTTCAACAGCTCTAGCTGGTGGAGTTCTTCTCGGGTGGGGGTCGATGACATCACTAGGTTGCACAATTGGTGTTCTACTTTCGGGAACTCAGGCGTTTGCACTCTCCGGCTGGGTTTTTTTCCTCTTTGTTTTTCTTGGTAGTTGGGTTGGAATTAAAGCCAAACTACACACCTTTGGCTGATAAGGAAGTTACGACTCCCTCACCATTTCTCTTCGCTTCATACATCGCAGCATCTGCCCGTTCTAACAAATTAGATTCGCCATCATTATGTGCAAGCCCAATGCTTACTCCAATTGTTATCGGGACACCTTTGATGACGAATGGATATGAAAGCGTTGCCTGAAGCGCATAGGCAGCTTCTAAAGTTTGCTCGTAGCTTCCATTAATCAGAACACCAAATTCATCCCCACCTAATCTTGCCAAAACTGAACCAGTGGGAAGTGATCGACTGAATCTTTGTGAAACTTGTCGCAAGATTTGATCGCCAATTTCGTGACCGTAGTTGTCATTTACAGGTTTGAATTCGTTGAGATCAAGTAAAAGTAGAGCGCCCTCAGTTTTTGAAAAGGTGGCGAGTTCTGCCACTAGCCGTCTTCTATTTGGAAGCCCGGTCAGTTCATCAGTGCGAGCTAAGACCTTTTCTTCGCCTAAAGTTTTAGCTTGCCGAATTACTATCGTCATGCGAATAAAGGCAAGAAAGAGCGTTGCAATCGTGGGAATCAAAATGTAAATCGAGAAGATGCCTGGCTTAAGGGCGCTGAGCGCGAGCAAAGTGGGGCTAATGAATATTGAGAGTGCTATAAAGACTGGATGTATTGAAATATCTGAATCACTTTTTGTCTGGGCACTAGAAAATGTGAGTGCAAGGATTACGATTCCAAGTAACCAGCCATCATCAATAAGCTGGCCAAAGATGTATTTGTTATTCACTGTGAGCCATAAATACAGTAGATCAAATAGCCCAAAGACGGTGACTCCAAGAAAAAGTGTGAGCGCCCGCCTTTGAACCTTATGTGTAACTAATGATATGAGTGCGACAGTGACCAGGATTAGATCAAAGATAGGAAAGAGCAAGGCAAAGAATTGATCTTTCACACTCACTATGGAATCAGGGAAAACACGCGATAAAAACAGTGCAGTTGCTATAGCTGAAATCCCAAGTGCAAAGATAAATGAGTCCAGGAGTTCAATAGGGTTTAGTTTCCGCCCTCGAGTGAGCGCTCTGGGGATGGCGGCTAGTAGCAATGGATAAAAAATGACGTAACTGAGTTGGGCGATGAAAGAACTCTCAGGTGCTAGCGCTTGAAAGTCACTGATGCTATTTATAAGGGAACCGATTCCCCAGAACCCAATTGCAAGAGATGCAGTGGCGATTGCTACGGGGTCATTACTGAGAGGGGCTTGCGTAATTGCAATGATTGCAGCGATCCAAATTGCGTTGTACAGAAAGAGATCTACTAGGAGTGATTGGCGAGCATCAGTTAATTTGATTGCTACATGAATGAGTAAGAGTGAGATCGGAAGGAATCTGAAAAAGCGATACATCTAGTGATTAAATACCTAAGGCCTCCCCAGTTATATAGGGGAAGCCTTAGGTGGAAAGAGTGGAGATGTTTAAGCTACCGAGAAGCTTTAGTAGCCCTTCCTGCAGAGAAGACCTGCAGATGCCTTTGCTTCCTGCACATTAGATTTTAAGGCAGCAGGAGCAGAAGATATAAGAGCCTTCTTTTCTTGAAGGTCTCTTACTTGTGTTGTGAGCTTTGACTTAGAACCACTCAAAATAAGAACCGCATTAGCAAGCTTTGAGAGCGCGGTTGCAAGTGATGTTTTCTCAGCTGGGACAGTTGCTGCATTCAATGCCGCCTGTGACTTAGTGACCTGCGCACGCGCATCGTCATATGCCTTTGTCACGCTAGCTAGTGCTGTTGACGCCTTCTCAAGATCAGCATCGAGTACTGCAAGTTGCTCAGTAACATTTCCAACACTTGCTTGTGTTCTTAGTGCAGATCGATATTGGCTGATTGCAGTGACGCACTCTGTTGAGAGCCAAGTAAGTTTTGAGTTCTTTACCAACGTGTTCTTTGCACACTTGTACTTAAAGCCAGAAACTGTTGTGGTTGCATTGGCCTTGGAGCACGCGGTGCCGTTACTTATCTTTGCAGCGGATGCGGGTGCGGGATTAAATCCACCTGCAATGACGACAGCTGAAAGTAGAGCGATTGCAATCTTGCGTGACATGAAAACCTCCGTTGGATACTCGGCAATGGTAGCGAGGAGATGTGGAATTTACGCGTGAACCAGCCGGTATGGATAATGAAAATCATGTGAATTTACATCCCAGAATTCAGTGTATGATTAGGCCATCGACGCATCCGCATCGATGTATTTCCCCCCAAAGTGAGCCACAAGGCCACTTACTTGCGAGTCTTATCAAGACCCTGATGACCCTGGTTCAGCCAGCTGGTCGATCTAACCGAGACGCGCTTGTCGTCTCGATTGGTATCTATTTTCATGTCTCTACAAACACGTACTGCCGCGCCCGGAAAAGCTCGTCGCGCTGCTCAAGGAAAACCCCGTCACACATCAGCCCAGAAAGCTGCGCGTAAAGCCGTAGTTGCTAAGCCTGCTGCTCGCGGCACTGCAAAGAGAAGCGCTCCAGCAAAGGAAGCAGCTACTGCAGCGATACAAACAAAGCGTTATTCAGATCGCGAAGTTGTTTCGAAGAAGGAAGTTCGTTTAGCTGATCGTTCAAAGCTACGTGCACAACGTTTCCAAGAGCGCACAGCTTCAAAGTCTAAAAATATTGAAGGCGCACCAAAAGGAAATCCAAAGCAAAGCCGCGAAGAACGTACTTTCACTAAACCAGTGAAAGCGTTTAAGCCAGCAGGAACAAAACCAACGCTAGGTCGTGCATCAAGTGCGAAGCCACAATCACGCGCTGCAAAGTTTGTTGAAGATCGCGCAGAGCGCGCTTCACGTCCTTTCCGTCCGGATCGTCCAGAGCGCCCAACTCCCAATCAAAAGAGAGACTCTAGTGATACTCGTCCAACGAATCGTCGCGAAGCAGTGAAGGCAAAGATTGCTCGCTCTGAAGATGGTCGCCCAAACTTTATTCCGCAGAAGCGCGAAAAATTTAATCCAAGTGCGCCCCGTAAGGCAGCACCACGTAAAGCTGCAGTTGTTCGTGGTGAAGAAACTTCACAACGTCCAGCTCGCGATCGTCGCAATGATTCACCTGCCTACGCACGTGATGATCGTCGCGCATCAAAGACTCATTCAAATGCTGCAACAGATTTCGGTGCAGATGACAATTACATTTCAGTAAATCTTGCAGATGCGAATCTCATTGAAGCTACTCCACTCAGTGAAGTAACAACAACTTTCCGCGATCTTGGAATTGCTCCAGCACTTGCAAACGCACTCAATGCACAGGGAATTACACATCCATTCCCTATTCAGATTGCAACTCTGCCAGATGCACTTGCCGGTCACGATATTTTGGGCCGTGGGCAAACAGGATCAGGTAAAACACTTGCTTTCAGCCTCGCACTCCTTACAAATATCAGCGACAAGGTTGCTCGTCCACACAAGCCATTGGCTTTGATTCTTACTCCAACTCGCGAACTTGCACAGCAGATTGATGAAGTTCTTCGTCCGCTTGCACGCGCTGTTGGCCACGAATCAGTTGTTATTGCCGGCGGAATGCCTTACGCAAAGCAGATCACTGCAATGCGCAAAGCAACTGCAATCTTGGTTGCAACACCTGGACGTCTCATTGACTTGCTCAACAAGAATGAAGTTCAGCTTGATCAATTGCAGATTACTGTCCTTGATGAAGCAGACCAGATGGCAGATATGGGATTCCTTCCAGTTGTAAAGGAAATTCTTGATCAAGCTAATCTTGATGGTCAGCGTCTTCTATTCTCAGCAACTCTCGATCGCGGTGTTGACTCACTCGTTCGTCAGTACCTTAAGAATCCAAAGACTCACTCACTTCAAAACGATCGCGCCTCAGTTTCAACTATGGAGCACCACGTTTTGCAGATGCACCCTGGCGATAAAGATGACATCACTTCACAAATTGCTGCACGTAACGGAAAGACAATTCTCTTCGTGAAGACTCAGCGTGGAGCAGATCGTCTTGCCGACAAGCTTGCTAATGCAGGTGTACCAGTTGGCGCACTTCACGGTGGAAAGTCACAAGCGGTTCGTACTCGCACACTTGCACTATTTAAGGAACAAGATAATTCAGCGCTCGTTGCAACAGATGTTGCAGCACGCGGAATCCACGTAGATGGCATTTCACTTGTTGTCCACGTAGATCTTCCACAAGATCACAAAGATTATTTACACCGCTCTGGTCGTACAGCTCGCGCTGGCGAGTCAGGAACTGTCGTAACTCTTTCATCTTCAAAGAATTCGCGAGCAGTATCAGGACTTCTCTCACGCGCAGGTGTGACACCTAAATTCCATGATGTTCGTCCATTGGATGAAAAATTAATGGTTATCACTGGTGCACAAGAGCCAACAGGTGTTCCTTATATTCCACCTATCGTTGAACGTAAGAGCCCACAAGGTGGATCACGTTCTGGTGGCGCAAGCCGTCGCGGTGGCAGCAAAACTGGCGGATACCGTGGTGGCAATAGCCGCCGTGGCCGTTAATTAACTTCTTAATTAACTAGCGCTGTTTCTTTCGTACATTCATTCCTATTTGGCGTACAAATTTGCGTGGAGCAATTGAAATAATCGCAATAAGTAATTTGTATTGCCAACCTGGGATGCTCACTGGCTTATTAGCTTGCGCATCTTTCCAGGCTTGAGCAACGAGAACATCAGAGTTAAGCCACATAAAACTTGGCAAGCCCTTCATCTTCATGCGTCCGCGTTGATGA
>B570J29032_109958521_pt1 | contig 13377 bp, 26 predicted proteins | sample LakMenEpi16Nov12_FD_29032 | JGI IMG/M metagenome (IMG submission 29032)
CTTGGTTAAATACCATGTAATGGCTATTAGTAGTAGTTCTATCATTATTCCCGCCTTTCAACAATTATGAGTGCATCCACAATCTGAACACTCTCCCCCTGGAGCAGCATTACAATCATCGCACCAGTCTGGTGGATTTTGCTTATATCCTGGGACCTTTACTTCAGTCATATAATATATTATAACATATGCATATTATTCTAGTCAACTAAAATATATGATACTAGAATGGAGTATCTCCATTATCCTTGGATCTACGTAATTGCTCTCTTCCCCATGCATGGAATATATCTATCTGATTCTGGGTATATAGGCACATCTGACATAGTGAATATACGAGATCACCTTTGATATACAGGAAGAGCTCTTTCTCTATATAGCATACATCACAGGTCATCGGTTCCCGCCTCAAGTTCCTCAATACGCTTTTTAATAGGCTTAAGCATGTGTACTACCAGAACAAAATCTAATGCCAATCCCAAACCTAATCCAAAGAAAAACCAAAGCAATGAGTTCATATAGTAATTATACTATATCTGTCAGGTACTGACAATGGGGTTCTACTTCTCGGCGACGCACTTTTCCGCTTCACTAATTGCGATCAATATGGTAGTATATATATTCTATCTAACTAGATTAACAATCTATAGGTTTTCTTCTGCTTCTCTTATATCGTAATGATAGGCGTTTGAATCTTCCGTTACCCATTTCTTGTTGTTTTCAACATCCCACTTACGATCATTGATTATTCTTTGGATTACTGGATTTCCGTATTTAGTTGTAAATGATGGTTCAAGAACAAACATTCTATTGTTAGGTTGGATGGCAAAGTTGCCATCATCTCGCTCTATAACGTGACCGCACTTGTGTTGATTAGGGCTCTCTGAGTACCCATCATCTAACCTGTTATAGTCTGGGTTATGCCAGTCAAGGGTAAATAAATACTTACCATTTACCTTGGTCTTATTTCTGTCCACATAATGAAGACTTAAATTAGCTAGGTTACTAAACTTGGTAGCAGTTATATATGGACTTAAAGAGTTCCACAATACTAAGTTGTATAGACTTTCTTCTGGCACACCTGGCTTTGTACAGAAGGCATTGAGAGGCATACGCCACCACAAGCCACCATCTTCCATCATAAAATGAAATAGTGGGCTTCTATTCTGTACGCTACTTACTCCAAATATTACGCAGGGGAAATACTTATCATGGCTGTCTTCTTGGTTACGCAAAAAATTGCCACGTACATAGCATTCAATCGGTGGTATATTTGCATTTAATTCTGGCATCTGTTTACTTATTTCCTTCTTCTTTAAAGCTTAGGCTTCCTTCTGCTTCAACTTTAAATCCGTTTTCTCTATCAAATAAAACATACTCTAAAGAATCTACTTCAAAGGTATCTTTAAATAAAGATATCACCTTATCTAATTCCAATTGGCCGCAGGTGTAAAGATCAAATTGTACCAAACCTGGTCTGACTTCATCCCATATGTGAAAAGCTATATGGCTAGTCTCTATCATAACTACTCCTGTTAGCCCTCTGTTACCCTCTACGTTTACATATGAAGCAAACGGCCCTTTGATAATCTTCATGTCGATCTTGTCTACCAAATTGCGTAGGAATTCAATGCCTTGCGCCTCAGACATTACTGAGTTGTGTACTTTAGCATTTACTAATAGGTGTTTATGGTATATCATCTAATTGGTCCCCTAAATGGAATTATTCTACTTCTTGAGCCACCCCTGTAGCCCATATCAAAATCTTTTAGTTCATCATACCCATAGCCAGATTGATTTAAATCAGGTAGGGTATTAGTTATATTATCTTTATTTGAACACATCATTATTCTGCATTAGTCCAAAATCTTTTTTTTCCTGCTACTATATCTTTGACTTGCCGACCCTGGCTTTTTGTAATGGGTTTAACTGAGGCCGAATTTGCAACTGCCCCCATTTTCCTAGGCTTTATCTTAGGATTTTTAAAGTTAACGGTTTGAATCTTTTCTGGCCATAAGCCAGCTGCCTTCATTTCTCTTTCCCACTTGTTAAGTTGGTGTGAGGTTGGAAACTTTCTATCTTTACTCATTATTCAAAATCTCTCTGGTTCTCGAATAGGGCTTCAGGTGAAGGAATCGGACCTTCATTATCGGTTTCGGAAACCGCTCTATTACCATTATAGGAACCTGAAATATCTTGTTCATTGTTCATGCAATGACAATTAGAGCAAGTTACTTGCCCATCCAGGTCTAATTGGAATAAATGATCATTCATACTTAAATTATAGTATATATGACGGTTACTGTCAATACCTATCTACCGCCGCACTTTTTTGCACTAAATTTAGTTTATATTACTTCATGTATGTAATGTCTGTAGATATTCTGGTTCCAGCCAAAACCTCATTGACTCTATGAATTACATGTGAATCAAATATGGCTATATTACCAGATGAAGGCTTTATTGTAATGTCCTTTTCATTTTCACTGTTGATGAATCCCGTGTCTTCAGAAATTTCAAAAAATGAATCTTTATCAATAAAAACTAGCTCTCCGCCTTCAAAGTCTGTAGACAGATAAAGAACAATACTTATTTCTGGCACCATAGTTTTCCCATCTTCCGATTCCCAAGAATCAGAATGGTTTCCAATATTTGCACCAAGATCGTATGTTTTAATCCAATATGTCGGTTTGTCCATCATGGCATATTTATCCATATCTATTCCAAAATGCTTACAATATACTTCCATTGCCTTGATCATGACTGGGTGAATTTTTGCAAATATTTGATTAGATATCTCTAAAGCTTTGTAGTGTGGATCTGCTTCATATGATATTACAACGTGAGAGCCAAGCCTGCTGGAGCCCTGTTTTAATTCCTCTGACTTAGAAAGATCTAGTATATAGTCGATGTCTTCTTGAGATATACAATTACCCAGATAAAGACCATAATCTTTTATTTCATTAATTATATGCATTATTGTGATCTATATATATCTTCAGATGGAAACTCTATATCAGAACTAATATTAATAAATTTACATATTTTGCTGCTGATTTCTGGATCAGTAAGCTCGACCTCTAAATAGTTTTTTTTGTCTTTAAAAAAAGCATTTACTTTATTTAAATGTATTTCTCTTATTGTTAAAAGCTCATTTTCTGTTAAATCTTGAATTTTTGTTTTTCCAGTATTTAAATAAAAATTGCAATATGCTTCCTCAAAAATATAAGGATCGTGTGAATGAGCCCACTTGCCACTTATTTTTTGCATTGATAAAATCCATTCTTTAGCAGGCCTAGTTATATTAATATATTTTGCTTCGGGAAATCTTTCATACAATTTATCAAATATTAAACAAGTTGGTATATCTGAATACACGTCTGTTTCTGGCAAGGAATTAAAATGTTCTTCTATCCCATAAGAATTTTCTTCAAATGAACCAGGTTTTACTTTTTTAAAATCATAAAAATGTGTTGTGCTAAACCCAAGTCCCTGCATAAATTGATTAAAAGATTGTGTTCCATTTCTACCTAAACCTACACAAAGTATTTTCATATATGTCTCCATAATAAATCTTTTATTTTTATCATTATAAGTCTTCCTTATCTATATCTTCTTTCATATCAAGATTGCCTAATAGATCTAAGTCTATGTAGGCTTCAAGGTTATCTAGTATTCCCATTAAGAGTTCCTAGGGATTAGTGTTTGAGGGCCTTCTGTGCCGAATAGAGACTTTTTTACTGGTACGCAATTAGGAACCCTCTTGCCGTTCTTATCCTTCATTCCCACCTGCTTGTAGCCTCTCCAGCAAGCTTTCTCTATGTTATCCCAGTTGTCTTCTTCTTCGTTATCTGATTCGTAAGACTTTGAGATTTCTTCATCTGTAAGATCTTCTGGTTTAGGGTCTATTGATTTTAACAAGCTATCTTGTAGCATATCCTTGATGTCTTCTACAATTTTATTTAGTTCCATAGTCTTAGTATACCATTCCTTTATTTTCTGTTCTTATGATTCTTTTTATCTGATAGCAACAGTCAGGGCATTCTCCTATATGAAGCCATTTGCCTAATTCTAGGACTACTATTTCATTTATCTTTCCGACCACATTCTTTTTGCATATAATACAATATGCGCTTACATTTTTAGGCCACATCTAATGGGTTCTTGTAATTATTTTCTACTCCATGCTTTATGTTACCTAAATTGCCTGGAAGGTAAGCTGGGTTTAACCAAAACTTTGAGCCATCAGACCCATACCCGTTCTTTGCAACAGACAAAGCATCTGGCCTTTTATTTTTAAAAAAATAACCAGATATCATATATCTTTCGCCATCTTCAAGCAAAAGTATTTCGTGATGTTCGTTTCCAGGAAATATTAGAAGAGATCCTTTGGTGGGAGTAAATTTAATATCTTGATCTTTAAAAAATAATTCTCCACCAATGTAATTATCATTTAAATATAAAATAACAGTAAATCCTCCGCCATATGCCCTGTGAACAGAATCTTCATGATATGGCATTGTTGTACCAGGTTTATATTTTCTAAACAAGATATTTGCTTTTTTGTCATAGGACATGTATTCGCCATCAATTTTTGGTTCTACAAGAGAAATATCTAGGTTTTCTAAAGGAATGCTTAGGTTATTTTTTATAAGATAGTCGCTAAGACAGTTATTATATATATCTAAAACTTTATTATATACATTTAAGTTACTTGGCTCTGGAAATATGTATAGTGTATCTCCTTTTACATTATGACCTTCCGTATAAGAAATCCACTCTCCATTAGCATTTATTAATTGCTTTAATAAATCATCTACATCTATGCCCTCATAAGCCCATATGCTTTCGTTTAGCTTATTTACAGAATTATATTTATTCATACCTATATTATATCATTTTGTTAATTTAAAGCTTATTTTCTAAATTATCAGATTCCCTCAACCATTGATCTTCCCATAAACCCATGAGAGATTTGTTGCCAATATCGTCAAAATAGTAGCGTTTCTTTTCTGGATTGTACGTCCATCCATACCAAGTGTCGCCCTCAGACCAAGTTAAATTAGTTGGCTCTTCATTTTCCTTGACTATTTCCGAAATTGCTTCTCTAAGGCGCCTAGGACGCATAAGGTATTTTTCTACTAAAGTTTTAATCATTATTTAAGATAAAATATTTTCTATAAATCCATCAATTTGTTCTGGAGTTGTTTGTGGCCCCATAGATCTAAATTGATCATCAATAAGAAACTTAGTAAAGTTCCATGGCACTTCATCAAAATCTGCCTGCGAGACTAAATATTTAAATAGCGGGTGTGCATCTGGGCCATTAACATCAATTTTTGTAGACATCAAAAAATCTACCCCGTATGTTGTGCTACAAAATTCTTTAATGTCTTCGTCTGATCCTGGTTCTTGTCCGCCAAACTGATTACATGGGAATCCGATTAAAACCAAACCCTTGTCTGCATATTTCTTGTGCAGTGCTTGAAGCCCCTCGTATTGAGGTGTCATTCCACATCGGCTAGCAACATTAACAAGAAGCAATAACTTTCCCTTAAACTGTCCTAAATCTATTTCATTACCATTGTTATCTGTAAAGCTATAATCAAATGCTGACATGTTAATCCTTTCAGGTAAAAGCAGAATCGCTTTATGTATTAATAATACTATTTTGTAAGGTATTTGTCAAGGGTGTATCTATCTGAATCCATTATAATTTCATAATAAAGCATGTCTGGTATACTATGTCCCGCCTTTAAATGATCCTCTATGTGTATAAATAAATGCTCGTCGTCTTTTATTATCTCAGAATCCTCAGACAACAAGCAGGCTGCACAATAAACATAACCCTCTACATGCGAATATATGTATATATCGCTGTCAAAGAACCTGCTGTAAGCCATTTTATCCCATGTACTTTAAATGGAAATGCTTATCACACACGTCTATAGGCTTACCAGTTTTTGGTTCTGGTTCTGAATATTTACTGTCTTGTGGACAATAAAAGCATGGAGGTATGTTGTTGTTCATATATATATTATACCAGATTAAAGGGTTACTTCAATTAGCTTAGCGCACCTATTACATGTGTCATAGGATTTACCAGTAAATGGGCATGCGCCAGCTTTAATTAAAATATGACCTTTAATTAAACAAATTATTTTTTTAATCATTATTTTTGCCTAAAAGCATATCCACCATATTATTTAAATCTGATACGCTATAGTCGTTATCAATTATGTGATCAAAGCCATAATCATCTAAGTCAATTTCTGATGAATGATTTGTGACTGGACCAATTCCATGTCTATTAATTCTCCACACCTGTCCGCCAGATTTTTTAATAGCGTCTGCTTCATTTTTAAAACGTACATCACTAATAACGGCCTTATCTACATCAATTTTATTTAATGCAAGATCTACCCAAAAATTTGCTCCAAACATATCTCTTCCGACTTCTGTTCCAAACACTTGAAGCAATCTACGTATTTCAGGATAAGACTCTTTTGCTTTGTCTAATCCGTATGTGTCTACTAAATTTTTGTATTTGAAAGGGCCTATGCCGTCTAAACCAACAATTGGATTCAATATATACATTGCTTCTTTCATAGGTGCAGCAAAAGAATAGCGAACAAATCCGTGATTGTTAACTAAACGGTCAGCAGCAGTATCTTTGCCAGACCTAGCATAACCAGATAAACCAATTATCATTTGCTACTGCCCTTTTCTTTAAAAACAAACTTTTGAATAACTATTCTTTCTCCACTAATATAATTTAAAACCTCGTGATTTGACTCAGACGGAAAAATAATTAGGTCTCCGCTTTTTGGCTCTAAAAGAAAGTTAGAATCTGGAAATTCTAAATTTCCGCCTTCACATTCATGAGACAAATAAAATATAGCTGTTAAAAATGGTTGCTCAAATTCTATACCAGTTAATGATACATCTGCTATATGATCATTGTGTAGTGGCATTCCTCTTTCTGGAACAGTCCAGCCAATTAGAATCCAATCTGAGAACCCATATTTTTCTTCAGGGTCTAATCCATACTCTTTAACATATTCTTCTAGGCACGGCGCAAAGTCTTCATCTAATTTATTGTTAGATGGCATAGTTTTGTCCATTACCATCCTGTAGCCAGTGTGATGCTCAATTAACAAATCTTTTCTCTTATTATATTCGCCAAGTATATCTTCTTTTAATTTAGGCAAATCTTTAGAAACATTTCCCCACACCATTATTCTATCAGAACGATTAGATATCATTATTTAATTCCGTCCCATGTTCCTATTTTAGTTGTTTCTATTCCATTTTCTTTCCATAATTCAATTATACTTGGGTTATCGTCTACTGCATGCTTTACATCCCAATATACATTTACATACTCTAAAATATCTTTTTTTACTGCGTAATCTTCTCTGTAGTCCTCGTTTTGCCTCATAAATAAAGCATCGTGTGTCAAATTGTTATTTTTTAGCCACCTAGAAGTCAAGTTTCTATACTTTTCTTTTCTGGCGGTTACTATAATTATATCAAAATCTTTACGGGCTTCCAATAACATATTAACAACATCTTTATGTGGCTCACAATTAATAGACTCTTTATGAAATTCATCGTAATTTCTTTTAAAAGAATCAGTTGATCTATCCTGATTTAATATTATACTTAATATTGGGTCTACGTTTACAAGCGTTCCATCAACATCAAATATCCAGGCTGGTCTTTTTATCATATAATACATTATCTCATTTCTGACAGGTTTAGTCAATAAGTGTGGGGGCAGTTTATAGTCATGCCTAGGACCTATTGCAGCTACAAAGTTATTTAATCTTTGATTTTAACTTACTATTAGCCTGCTTAAATCCTAGGCCATATGACCCTAGCATTAATAGAGCAATTGCTGAGGAATGCAATAAATAAAAGAAGGATGTTCTCACTTTTTCCCTTTCTTTATATCAAATCTATCAAGATCCATAACCTTTGACCATGCATTAGCAAAGTCTAAGAAGAACTTATCTCTTGCATCATTTGACGCATATACTTCTGCAATTGCACGTAGCTCTGAGTTAGACGCAATAATAAGATCAATGCGGGGGACGTTAGTTGCCTCACTAGCATTAGTGTAAGAAAGCAACTTAGCTAAATAGGTGTTGTCTAAGTTATTTTTATTTAGCATTCTAATTCCAGATAGTAGTAATACAAGCTCTACTGGATTTAGGTTTAATAGGTTGGCTTTTTCTACTAATAATACTTCTTCTGGGGCAGTAACTCTCCAATTAATGTAGTTACGGAAGCCATCAAATTGTGGCTCAAGTACTGAAAATGAATCAACGTCTGTCTGATCTTGAGATGCATCTGTTCTACCCTGTGTAAATGGAACAGATAACTTAATCCCCGCTTGCTCTGCTGATTTTTCAATAGCAGCACATCCTCCAAGCACAATTAAGTCTGCCATAGACATTTCTGTTTTAATAGATTCCAATACTGCAAGTACTTTACTAATTGTGGCAGTATCATTTACATCCCAAGATATCTGTGGTTGTAATCGAATTCTCGCACCATTTGCTCCGCCTCTTTTATCTGTTTTTCTAAACGTAGAAGCAGAGGCCCATGCAGTATTTACTAGATCTGAAATAGATAATCCTGAATCTAATATTTGTTTCTTTATCTTTTTAATATTTTTATCAGAAATTGTTTTTCTTTTTACTAATGGAACTGGGTCTTGCCATATTAATATTTCTGAAGGAACTTCTTTGCCAAGATATCTTGAAACTGGACCCATATCTCTATGAGTTAATTTAAACCATGCACGAGCAAATACATCCGAGAAGTATTCAAAGTCTTTAAGAAATCTAATAGATATCTTGTTATACTCTGGATCAAATTTTAATGCTAGGTCTGCTGTAGTCATCATAGGTGCATGAAATTTACCATCTAGATGTGCGTCTGGAACTAAATTAGCAGCAGATTCATTTGTAGGAATCCATTGTGTTGCACCAGCAGGACTTTTTGTTTGTTTCCAATCATATGTAAACAATAACTCAAGATATGAGTTATCCCATCGAGTTGGTGTTGGGCTCCATGCGCCCTCTATACCACTCGTGATTGTATCTTCTGCGTTGCCTTTACCGAATGAGTTCTTCCATCCAAGTCCCATTTCTTCTATCGGTGCCTGCTCTGGGTTTGGGCCAACATTAGCTGGATTACCAGCTCCGTGTGCTTTACCAAATGCATGTCCACCTGCAATTAGCGCAACAGTCTCTTCGTCATTCATTGCCATACGAGCAAACGTTTCACGAATGTCTCTTGCAGAAAGAATTGGGTCTGGATTACCGTTAGGGCCTTCGGGGTTAACATAAATTAATCCCATTTGAACAGCAGCCAATGGGTTTTCTAGTTCACGATCACCGCTATATCTATTGTCTGCTAACCATTCTTTTTCATTACCCCAGTATGTATCATCTGATTCCCAAACATCTTCACGTCCGCCAGCGAAACCAAATGTATTGAAGCCCATGTTTTCAAGAGAAACGTTACCTGCAAGTATCATTAAGTCTGCCCAAGAAATCTTTTTGCCATACTTTTGCTTGATAGGCCATAGTAAACGGCGAGCTTTATCTAAGTTACCATTATCTGGCCACGAATTTTGTGGTGCAAATCTATGCAAGCCTTCTCCAGAACCACCACGTCCATCTGATGTTCTGTAGGTTCCTGCTGAGTGCCAAGCCATGCGAATAAAAAATGGTCCGTAATTGCCATAGTCTGCTGGCCACCAATCTTGCGATGTAGTTAAAAGATTATTAATGTCATCCTTAACTTCATCAAGATCTAGGCTTTCAAATTCTTTAGCATAATCAAAATCTGTCGACATTGGGTTAGACTTTTCTGAATGTTTTCTTAATCCTGATAAATTTAATCTATTGGGCCACCAGTATTCATTTGTTGTTGCTTCTGGCTTTGATGAATGTCCAGTTACGGGACATTTTTCTTCACTCATTTTATATTCCTTTGTCTAGGGTAAAACTTTTCTGCTGCCTCACCTGGCCTCGATCCAGGGACACCCGCATTAACAGTGCGGTGCTCTACCAGCTGAGCTATAAGGCAAATCTATTAATAGTATAGTATTTTTTTGCAATAAAGTCAAGGGGTGTGTCTGTTTTTTAGTCTTACCCATTTGCCATATGCATTTGGCTCTTTGCTGCCTATGTACTCTTGTCCAGTTTCTAAGTCAATTAGTAACCATTTACCAGGAGCCTTAGTATGAATAGTTAAATCTGTTGCTTCATCGTATTCAGGGACCTCAACACCCTGATACATTCTAGGCAGAAATGTATATGCGTTATCTAAAAGCTTTCTAACTTTTTTATGATTCCAATGCATATTTAATGTCATTCCATAGGTCTTCTGGGTCTTCGCAACCAACTGAAAATCTAATTAAATTTTCTGGAATCAGTTTACTTTCGAGGGGCCACCTTCTTCTTCTTTCCCATAGGGATTCTACGCTTCCAAGACTTGTTGCATTAGATATAATTCTGGAAGATGAGCATATTCTGTCTGCACCCTCTGAATCAGTATTTACCTCAAATGATATCATAGCGCCAAATCCAGGATAATAAATTTTAGAAACCATCGGATGATCTGAAATTCTTTTTATTAATTTCTTTGCATTATCTTGGGCTTTTTCAAACCTTACTGGGAATGTTCTTATTCCTCTTAAAGCTAAATAAGCATCAAATGATTGAATTATAGTTCCACTTATTTTTCTTGAAAATTCTATTTTGTCAAACAAATCAGTGTTATTGCTTGATATTGATCCACATAAAACGTCGCTGTGTCCAGCCAAATATTTAGTCACAGAATTCATGGAAATATCTGCACCCATTTTAAGGGGGTTTTGAAGTAGTGGTGTAGCGAAGGTATTGTCTACGCCTACGATAGTGTCCTGAGCCTTGCAGGCCCTTATTAGAGTACTTATGTCAGCCACGTCTAGTCTGGGATTTGTAGGACTTTCTATCCAAAGCATGTACGCTCCATCTAATTCCGATAAAACTTCAGCCGTATTCGATATATCTACAAACTTTGCAATTAATTTTCCTTGATCTTGCATTTGATTTAAGGTTGCATTTACCCCAGCGTATCCCTGGTTAGATGCAATTATTTTTGATCCCAGCGGGATATTATCAAAGACTGCTTTTATGGCAGACATTCCAGAATTAAATACTAAAGTTTTGCCGCCCTCTAGTTTTCCTATTACTTCTTCTAATGAAGATGCTGTATCGTTGCCGTACCTTGCATACCCTATATCACCGCCAGCATGGTAGGTAGAGTTTAATGATATTGGAGTATTGATTGGGCCATCGCTGCCTGGCTTTGGTCTACCACTTAAAACTGAAATCGTGTACGGGCTTGTCATATTACATCCTAATGTTTAAATAAAAGGTAGATCTATAATTTTATCTACGGAATCATCAATTGTGGGGGCATGTTCTTTAGAGCATGCCCCACAACTTTTACACATTATATCTTTTTTCTACCAGTCCTCTTTGGAGGCCTTGGATTTGTATTTAGCTCACGACGTATGCCATGTCTATTTATGTCTGTCTTGAGACCTTGACGTGGCTGCTTGCGTGTAGCTGAACTACTCGTAACGGCCCCTGCAGCTGCACCATTAGGTGGTGGAGTCGTGCCAGTGCCATCTTCTTTTTTAAAGTCACTCATTGTGTTAAGCCTGAGTCACCATCTCTTGAAGTGTCTGTAATTGTAACTGGAACAATACCAGTTGTACTTCCTACTGATTCACATCCGCATTCAACGCACATTATTTACAGTTCTCGCAATCTTTAACTGCACAAGGGGATTGTCCTCTTGTGTCTCTTGTACATGCTGTAGCAGATCTAACTACTGATGCAACAGCCGCTGCAACTGTAGGTGCCACTACTTCTTCTTTATCAAATATTGACAATTTACTTTCCGCCCTGGCCTACGCCTGAACTGTCTTGTGTTGACTTGTCTGCTGCTGGGAAAGCTGCTGCAGGTGCTGTGCCTGTTGGATTTAGATCAAGGCTGTTTGTTGCTCCTGGCTTTACTTCGTTAAATCCTGTTAAGTTAATTCCGTCTGACATTTTGTACTCCTATAGGTTATTTATTTAAGTAGTTCTAGAAATCTACTCATTGGTCTATTATACCATCTGGTTGATTAGAATCTGAATCCTCATCCCTTTTATTACCTAGTCCTATATGATCTGCACATCCACATAACCAACACATTAGTCGCCCCAAATGGCCGCAGAGCAGCTTCTACACATATTAGAGTAGCTATTTTCAACCATGTCAGACCTATTTTTGCTATGCCATATTTCTTTTATTGAAGTATTAAATGCATTTCCATATACTGTTTCAAAATCGTAATCGGCGCAGCATATAAATAGATCCCCATTGGGGTTTATGTGTATCCACTCATTAGTTCTACTTCTTACCTCTATCCCGCCAGAACATCCTATAACACGACTACCTTTAGGCATTAAATATTTTTCTATAGCTGGACCCTGAGTCATTATTTTATATGTTTCTAGGTGCGCTGCTCTATCATATAAATGATGAGCTGTACTTATGCTCAAGGTTGGAAAAATTTCTTTAAATCTGTCATGCTCTTTTTTTAAATCTCCTGTTTGAACATCTAAATCTAATTTTGGTGCATTTTCAAGAAGATCTAGCCATCCACCATTTTTAGTTAAAGACAAATCGTTAATGCCATTAATCATCAGATGGATAAAGATTGGTTTATCTAGTTTATTGTTTTCTTCTATAAAATATTTTACATTTTCTATAACTTTTGGAAATAATTTGACATTCATTTTAACGTATTTAGACCAGGTATCGGCTTCAGATGACGGTATGTTTAATAATATTCCATCAATAGAATCCCTGTGCTTTATTAAAATCTCAGTTTTAGATTTAGTTAAATTAACTCCATTAGTAAGTATATTTGTTTTAAAATTATATTTTGAATATAGATCCATCATGGCATCAAATTCTTTATATAAAAGAACTTCGTTGTAATTAGCTGAATATACCATTTTTAATTCTGGATCTACAAAATCGCCCTTTCCATCAGTTAATTGAATAAATATATTTTCTATTTCTGACAATGGCATGTCTCTTATTGCAGATTTTGGATTACCAGCATACGCAACTGGACAAAACCAGCATGCTGAATTACACAACCCGTTAACATCGAGCTGTACTGCCTTTATCATATATTTATTCATTACACCTTATACAATTCTTGATAACAATCTGCACACATATCTATTATGCCAGACTCAGGTAAACTTCCTATTCTGGATGCCTTACCCTTACAATCTTTTATTTCACATA
>B570J29032_109958519_pt1 | contig 13359 bp, 21 predicted proteins | sample LakMenEpi16Nov12_FD_29032 | JGI IMG/M metagenome (IMG submission 29032)
TTTTTAAAACTAATATATCTTTGTTCCATAAAAGTTCTAGTAAAGTTGTAAAACTCAAAGAGTTTATGGTTATCGATAAACTTTTGATTTTTAATGCCAAGCAAAATATAAGACCATGAATCAATTTCAAAGAATGCGTGGTCAATAAAGTCATTAACAATAAAAGCTCGCTTGTTGTTAATGTCTAAGTATTGCTTGGCTTTTGCTGGAGCATTCTCGTATGTGTAGTGCTTCCAGAACTCTGTATCAGTCCTACCACTCATGTAGTGAGCGTAAATAAATCCAATAACTTCTTCCTGATTTTTACGCCACGAAGCATTGAAATCATCGATAACACCTTGGTCTTTGATATACATAAGTTCGGTGTTACCAAGAATTGCACTAGTCCAGTCAATGATAGTTGTCCAAATAGAAGTTGCTTCTAATGGCTCAACGAACCCTGCTGAAAGACCTGCAGTATAGACATTCTTCTTCCAAGGCTCTTCTAAATAACCTGGCTCCCATGAGAATGATTTCTCTCTAGGCCACTCTGGGTCATAGCCAAGGAACTCAATAATTTCTTCTTTTGCTTGCTCGTCATCAATCATGTCGCTGTTGAAGACATAGCCACATCCGTAGCGAGACTGCAAAGGAATCATCCACATCCAACCGTATTTCATTGCAACAGCTTCTGTGTACGGAGGAATTTCTGAATCCATATCAATAAAAAATGGCATAGCAGCATTAACTGTTAAATGTTGTTTTGCAGATATCCACTTAGTATTAAACTTCTTGCTAAAAAAAGACTTAAAGCCACTGCAGTCAAAAATAAAGTCTGTCTTTATAGACTCTCCATTTTCCAACTTTAAAGTTGTTACATAGCCTTCATCATCAGTTGTGTAGTCCTCTACAACCCCTTCAACGTGAATAATCCCTCTGTCTTGACCAATTTCGGATAAAGTTTTTGCCAGCTTCCTAGCATCAAAATGTAAAGAAAAAGATCCCATTTTTTCAAATTGAAGAACAGGATCTTCTGCTGAATACATTTGATTTTGAATTGTTTTAAAAGAAACTTTATTTTGCTCACATAAGCGAGTTATAAAACACCACTCATCTTGTGACTCTTTTAACTTTGCAGCTTCCGCAAAAATTGTTGGTGTTCCTGAAACATATCTCTCAAGAGATACGTTACTAGCTGCACAGTTGCCGTACCCTACAAATGGGTGGTAGAACCAATCTGACTTTCCACCATTATTCCAATTTGTAAACTTGATTCCATTTTTTATAGTTACGTCTGCTTCTTGAATAAGTTTTGAAATAGGAATTTGAAGTACATCTAAAAATGAAATTAACTGAGGAGTTGAACCTTCTCCTGCACCAAGAATGCCAATCTTGTCTGACTCAATAAGAGTTACTTTTTTTGTCGGAAGAACCGTTTTTGCATAGAGAGCAACAAGCCATCCTGCGGTCCCTCCACCTAAAATAGTGACATCTTTTATATCTCGAAGGTCCATTAGTTGTACTCCTTCTTCTTCCATACGTTTTGTTTGTAATGACCAAACAATTTGGTCATACCTTGCCACATACGTTTGTCTGCTTTATCGGCTAAAGAAGGGTCAAACTCTGAGTCCCAGTTGTCACGTTTAAATGGGAAAATTTGGTAGATAGGAGTTCCAGCAGGAATGACTCCTTCAAAGTTGTCTTTGATGTAAAACGGAAGATGACCATGAGGCATAATCGCATCCGAATCATGAATACCTGTAAGAGTAGTAAACGGCAAATCAAATCTATTAAATGGATGAGTAATCAAAACGCTATAACCTGGTGGAGTTTGAATTGAGAAAGGTGTTACCCATGCATATTGAGTATGATGATGACCTGCTGGAATTGGCAGCAATTCCATTCCATGAACGCTTCTTTCTATCATAGGAATTGGTTCAACTATCCACTCGGTTTTTAAACCATCAGGACGTCTAGTTACAAGAACATCTTGCCAAAGTGTGGCGGTATAGCCAGAAATCATTGAATCAAAAAAAGGAACGCACATCTTCATGCCAATGTTGGGGCGTAACCCTTTTTCTGTATTGATGTAACTTGCCTCTTTACCATCAATAAAACGGGGAGACTTTTTATACCAGTCAGGTACGACATTCCTAATAGGAATAGGAGTGTCTGGGTAGTCGTGGCTTTTACCGAATTTGATTAACTTTCTTCCCATATTGAAAGCCTACCCTACTAATCGCTAAAACCGTCTAGGACATCTACTTCTGTTACAAAAGCAATAGTGCAGTTCCATGAACAAAAATGTTTGTCTGCATTTTTATGGGAGATAAGAACCCATGCTGCTTTATTGGCGTAAGTATTGGGAACGGATGCAGTACAGCTGGGTCCGTCGCATGTGAGAGCTAATGACATGTCGTTTTGTCTTCCTGTCGTTATTGTTTCTTTTACCTGCAGTCTATGTGCTAGACCTTAAGGTGTCAAGGGAGTTTAATTGTTTGACCAACGTTGATTTTGTTTGGGTCTTTTATACCATTAAGCTTCACAAGAACAGCAATTGTTGTCTTGTAGGAAGCAGCAATTCTGGTAAGAGTGTCTCCAGATACAACCTTATGAACCTTAGCAGTTGCCGCAGGAGCAGGTGTGGAGGATGGCTTTGCTTTCACATCCGCAGAGGGTGATGCTTTCGTGACGGGAGCTTTCTCGTTGGTCGGAGCTAGCGGCACAACTACATCCTCTGGAGTCGGTAACTGTGCAGTTGCAGCTACCTTCTCGCTTGCAATTACACTCTTGATGAACTCCGTTGGCTCCAAAAATCCTGATCCATCGTCTGACCATCCGTGCGTTTTTCCTTTCCATACCTCGAGGTGCAAATGTACACCAGTGCTCATGCCACTAGTGCCCATGACACCCAGTACAGTTCCAGCAGTCACCTTCTGCCCTGTCTTAACTTGAAGTGAGTTTTTCTCAAGATGGGCATACAAATGGCTATACCACTGTCCATTTACTTGGCTGGTAATTTTTACATAGTAGCCAAAACCGCTTGGCTCTCCGTTGTCCATCTTAGTTTGAGATGGACCTGCATAAGTGACCTTGCCATCAAAACATGCTTCGATGTAGGTCTTTCCACCCTTACCAACGATGTCTGTGCCGTTGTGGTGTTTGCGCTGCTTTTTGACAGGGTGAACACGCCAACCCATGTGGCTGGTTACCTTCCAGTCTTTACCTGGAACACCATCAATTGGAAATTGTGACTTAGCCATTAAAGTGCATCTTTCTAGTTAAAAATTGTATAAAAATACTAAGTCAACTAGAAAGATGCGACTTTAAGTTAGAACACCAGTTCTTTTAAGGCTTTTTCTTTTTAGGCTTTGAATTAAAGGAAGGTACAGGGTTTACTAGTTTTCCTTTTGGTTTCTTTTTTGCTTCTAAACTACTTACATCAAAGCTAGGAGGTGTAGTGTCAACAGCACCAGTGTCAGGTGTAGTTTCTTGCGCAGAGGTTTTTAACTTTTCAAAAGACATAACTGCTTCAACAAAAGCAATCGGGCTAACAAAACCTTTACCGTTTAAATCCCAGCGGTGGACTTTACCTTCAACAATTTCAAAGTGAAGGTGTCTTCCAGCAGAAGCTCCTGTGTTTCCCATGATGCCAAGAATTGTTCCAGCTTCAACCTTCTGACCAGTCTTAACTTTTAGTGAACCTTCGACCATGTGACCGTAGCGAGCGACGTACCACTTACCATCAATCTTGCTACGAAGGTCTACATAATAACCAACTCCACCAATAGAGCCGTCAGGGTTTTTTAACTTTGAAGTACCTGCATAGACAACAGTTCCGTCATGCCATGCTTCGCAATATATCTTTGGGTTAGATCCCCAAATGTCATCGCCATTATGATGCTTTTTTGTTTTTTCGATTGGATGTATTCTCCATCCGAAAGGGCTCGTAATTTTCCAAGCCTTGCCTTTTTTCCCATCAATTGGGTATTGAGTTTTTGCCAATTTGTTCCTTACACTAACAAAACAGGGAGAATCCCTAATTTCATTATTACAAGTCTTCTGGCTGTGTTTTATAGATTAAATGTAAAACCGAGGAGTTTGCTGGGGTGTTGGCTTTGTAAACTGATTCTGTTTTGTAGAAGCCTGACTTTTCAATAACTCGAATACTTCGTTCGTTTATTGAAAGAATGTAGGCTTCTAAAGATGAAAGATTAAGTACATCAAATGCATACTCTTTCAAAAGGATTACAGCGTTAGTGGCGATGTTCCTATTAGATAGTTGGGAATCAACCCAATAACTAATAACTCCCTTGTTGTCTTTAATTTGAAGAACTATCTGACCACAAACATGAAATTGCCAGAAGATGTTAAAAACTTTAAGAACAGCACCTTCTTCAGGAGCTAAACGATAAGGCTCAATAAGATGAGCGTTTCTATCATAAACTTCTTTTACTTTTGCAGAGTCATGAGTTGTTGCTCTAGAAATAGAAACAAGACCCTGTGAAAGATTCACAAGGTCTGTTTCTAAGAATTCTTTTAAGCGTTCCAACTATTCTGTTGGTTCAGTTGGTGGAGCAAGAACTTCTTCAACAAATGGGTCAACCTCTGGATGACGCTGAGCTTCAGTAGGTGTCCACTCTGCAAGATCAGCCTCTTCAAGTGCTGCCTTATAAACAGCATCAAGAGATGCACGGTCTTCTTCAATAGCAGGGTTATCGCTATTTACAGAAAGCTCTACTGTCTTTGCACGAATCCATGCAATCTTTTCCTTCGGGTCATCGAAGTGCGGTACTTGAATTGCCATCTTTGTCCTTCCTTATGCTTTGGTATTCAATCATAGCATTTTATCTACTACGAGTAGATTTTGCTTCTAACTCAACAATACGCTTTCTGAGCCTAATGTTTTGTTTTTGTAGTGCAACATTCTGTCTCCAGAATAGCCCCATTACTGTTAAACATCCTAATAACGCAATAATAATCGCAACAACGTCACCTTGTGTAAATAACATTATTACCCCCTTTGAGCCAAGTATGAAGGGGAGCCTACTGGCACGTCAATAGGCTCGCCCAACATTAATTCTATTTCCTAGTTGAGTAGAACCCAGAACCTTTAAAAATTGTCGGAGCTGGGTGGTATATCTTACTCATAGGCTCAGAGCATGTATCGCAAACGACATCCTCTTCAGGGGCTGTCATGGGACGACGAACCTCTTGAAGATGCTCATTTTTGCACTTGTACTCGTAGGTTGCCATTGTCTGTCCTTTAGTGGAGGGTCGCAAGCATATCTGGTCTAAAGCCAGCCCAGTGGCTATCCCCCGCTATAACGACAGGTGCTTGCTTGTAGCCTAAAGAGGAGACAAGGTTGTAAGCACTTGGGTCAGTACTAATGTCAACGGTTGTGTACTCGATGTTCTTATCATCGCAATACTTTTTGGTTGCATTGCACTGGACACAATTAGGCATTGTGTAAATAACTACTTGACTCATTACTTGTTGTTCTCCACGACTAGTTTTATCTCGCAAGCATCTGTGGTGCAGTAAGCCTCACCGATTGCGTCAGATGCAAGTCCAGCGTAAACACCATCGAAGTCAATTGGGAAAATCTTGTTAACTGAAGCCTCGTATTCTTCTTCGGTGATTTGTGTGTAAGGCATCTGTGGGTAAGTAAAGTTTCCTGATGGAAGGAATGAAACAGTCTTGAGCTGTCCGTCGTACATGTGAAGGACTGTGCCTACATGCTCGCCTTCCTTCTCGGGATCAAATGAGACTGTGACAGATACAGAGTTATCTGACCACCAGTGTTGAGCCATTGCAGCAAGTGACATCTTTTCAAAGATGGTAACGTCTTTTTCTGCACGCTCTGCATCTGACTTGATTGGGAAGTAAACAACTGATGTTGTCTCTGGTGACTCTGATGCAGGTTCAACTGTGTAGTTAGCCATCTTAAACAACGGAAGCATTGGGTCGTTGTTACCAAAACGAATTGCACGGTTAAAGAACTTTCCACCTGGAGTCCAGTGAACTCCTGGTGACTCACCTGCAAGGATTGACACTGTTCCTGATGGCTTAACAGTTGTGGTCTTAATTGACTCACGAACTCCAAGCCACTCTGAGTAAACCTCGTCATACTTCTTCACAACTGCATAGCCTTCGTCCATCCACTTACGTAGAACTGGAAGACCTTTTGTATCTGCAAAGTTTGCAACACCTGACATAGATGTACCAATGCGACGGTTACGCTGCATGATTGCGTTTGTCTCTTCCCAGTGCGTTGGGAGAAGAGTTACAGTCTTGGCGTAGAGGTAAGCAAACTTGAGTGTTCGCTTGTAGTCTTCGAGTGAGTCGTGACGGTTGAGGTAAGTTTCAACGAGCGTACACATTTCATATGATTCGAGAGACTGTTCTGCACAAGGGTTGTAACCTGCGACTCGCCAGTCTTTGTTATTGATTGGGTCTGCCAATCTTCCGTACTGACGAGACGTATCCATCCAGATAACGCCAGGCTCACCATTGCGGACAATTCCATCAATGATTGGGTTGAAGTCAGTTCCAACTTCAACTGCGACTGAGTTGTTTGACATCCAACCCCACCCTGGATTTTCTGGGTCGTATGAGTTGCGCTCAGGGAAACGCTCTGCATTTTTGAGGTTGAGGAAGTCTTCGTCATTGATGTCACCAATGAGGATTTCTGCGCTTCTACGAACATTGCCCGAGACTACACAACGACCAATCAAATTACCAATATCTGCAATATCTGTGCGTGTGAGCTTGCCACCTGCACGACCAGTGAACATCTTGCGAATAACATCGTGAAGAAGGATGAGTGGGTCTGGACCAGATGCTGTTCCACCAAAGGTTGCAATAGGTGCACCGTATGGACGAATCTCTGAGTAATCAAAAACTAGAGCCTTCTGTCCTTCCTTAAGGAAAGAGTTAATAAGTGCAACGGTTGACTCCTGCCATCCTTCACGAGTGTCAGGGATAACGTAAGCCTCTTCACCTTGTGGCTCATAAATAGTGAAGTCCTTGTCTGCACCTACTTGGTCAAAGCCAACACCAACGCCAAGCATTGATGCTTCCATAAGAAATGCAAATGGTTTTGCTGGGTTGTTCTTTGTCATCTCTGCAGTAGAAACAAATGCGCAGTTTTGAAGTGCAGCAGAGTTCTTCTGTACGTTGACAATGCTTGTACCCATAACCCAAAGTCCACGTCCTGGTGGAGTCCACTTCAAGTTGAATAGGCGATCAAAAAATTCTTTAGCAGAGGATTGTGCCTTTGCATCGTTCCAAGGAAGACGTTGAGACTTTGCGTAATCTTTTTGAAGTGAGTATGTACCGTTGGTTACGCGCTCGCAGACTTCAGCCCAAGTCTCTTTAGTTCCATCTTCTTTCTTACGAGAGTAAGTGCGAAGGAATGTAATTTCACCAACGGAGTTTCCACCAGCATCGCGATAACCAAATGGCGCTTTCTTCTCTTTATATGTTGCTACGAAATCTTTTGATAGTGAAAAAGAGAAAGCGATACTCACGTTGTTGTCTCCTGACAGTTGTTCTGTTTATGGGTTGATGATTTAGCCTACTTGCGTAGACTAGTTATTGCAAAGCTTTTGGTCTTGCTGAAACTACTACTTATTCCAGCCTGAGTGCTGTCCAGCGCATCCCTGCTTTGGGCAGCGTGGACGACCGTGACCATCGTCGTATTCCCTAGGACGTCCACAATATGGACACTTGTCACGCAAGTTTTCTGGAAGCTTTTCTGGTGTTGGTCTCATTTTGTAGTCTCCTTAGATAGATTATTATCTCCTAAGTAGAAGATGTTCATTTCCAATTCTCGAGCTATTTCAAGCTCTAAACGAGCACCAGAAGATTTCTCCCACCCGTTCAACATCACGATTGAGTCGCACTTTAAAAGTGCTTCGATGTCTCGGCGCATGTAAACCTTACGTGGATATAGATAGTTTGAGTCAAACTCCTCTGCAGGATTCCACACATTTAACCCTTGTGAGCGTAGATAGTCTGCAGCATTATTGAATGCTGGGCGGTTAAAATCAGGTAACCCTGTCATAGGACCTGATATGTAGGTCAAAGGTTTATTAGTATTTTTGTCTAATAGTCTTGCTAGATTTTTAGGATTGAGCATCAATGCCCACAGGTGGAGATAAGCATATCTCTTGTTCCACACTCTCCACATTCAATAGTTTCAATTATGCCGTTAAGGTCATAATCTAAATATAACTGTCCCTCGATTTCTGTGTTATCTGGGATACCTGCTTTGTCGACATTCTCTAACCACTTACGAACATCGGAAACATAACGTGGATTGCCTGTACCTGCATCCATAAAAATAAAAAGTGAGGCAGATGTTGTATTAGTTTGGTTTCTATGAAGAGGTCCAAATTCATACTCTTCCAACTCTTCTTCTTCATCATCTGATTCATCTGACATATTCATAATCTGTTGCAGAATAAAATCTGTAACTTTAGATGCTTGGTCAACAGCCATGGAGTATTGACTATCTGGTCGAGTCAAGTCCCATTCAATGGGGTGCTCTTCTGGATGATCGGGGTCCCAACCTCCACCCTTCATCATTTCGATGGCTAAAGCATTTTTGATACTTTGAATATTCATTTTCCTAAGTTCCTTAAATCTCTGCGTACTACAAGTTGTGTGGGAGCTTGGCAACATCCGTCGCATCCGTGGATTGCTAGATAGATGTCCTTTGCAATTGCAAATTCATCTGGGTCTGGGTGTCCAACGCCATGCGAGCATGTCCTCTCCATAACCCCTATGTCACTTCTCCAGTATTGAGGGAAGGAGCGCATGTGGTGATTAGAGCGGTTGTGAACGGTACAGAACTCTTTGCCGCACCTATCAGGTTCATGAACATTATGGATAAGGATGTCTGTATGTTCTAAGACCGCTGAGCCAGCGGGCAATTCGTCATTAAAGTCTGTCGTTTTCTTCTTTTTCATGGGTTCATCCTATAGTGTGGTGCCATGGAAAAGAAGCATTACAACATAGTGATTGCAACTCCAGGCTCTGATATGAAGGCTGACTTTGTAAAAAGCCTTATTGAAACTACTAAATGGCTGAGCAAAAAAGGTCTGAGTTATCACTTCGTCTCTCAATTTTCGAGCTTTGTTCCAAGTGCTAGAGAGAACACTGCTACAGATAGTTATGGGTCAGATTGGGAGGCTACCTCCTTTGGGGGTGAGAAGTTCACCTGCGAAAAGATTGTGTGGATAGATTCCGACATCTCTTGGTCTGTCGAAGCCTTTGAAGCCCTTATCCAGTCGGACAAGGACATCCTCTCTGGGATGGTTGCGGTGGGTCGAGATGGACGGATTTCGGCTATGCGTCTGAACAGTAATGGACACCCTGTCTCCTTAAACGCCACCGAATTTCTTCTAGAGGGAGAACCTGTCATGGTCGATGGGGTTGGCTTTGGATTTGTAGCCGTCAAGGCTGAGGTCTTCAAGAAGATGCAACGTCCTTGGTTTCGGATTAGGGAGACTGAGATTGAGGGGGCAGATTTTCCTGTCATGTTTGGGGAGGACTACTCTTGGTGTGTGGGGGCTAAGGAGGCTGGCTACAAGATTTGGCTCCACCCTCTGATTAGGGTTGAGCACCATAAGGCTGTCATTTTTACAGTCTAAATGTCGACATTTCTAAGTTAAGTCTTATTCAAATCTAGTGTATGGTCTTTGGTTGTACTAGCGCCAAAAACATTAAAAGGTTTTTCAATTTCTGACGATAGTATCTACCTTCCTGCACTTTTTTAAAGAAAAATAACTATCGTCAAAAAAGCCCTTCCATCTTTTAAAAGCTGATAGTTATTTTAAATAACTATCGTTGAAATCGTAAAGTTTTTTAATTTTTGACGATAGTACATGTTTTTGCAGGAAGGTCAGTACTATCAGGAAAAAACAAAAAACTTTTAATTTTTGACGATAGTACAACTAAAAACTATACTTAATAATATAAATCTTAACCTATTTTCTAGACGCGTACGATAAAAAAGTTTCACCCCCTAGAAAACTGGGTTGAAATTTATAAAATTAAGAAGTAGTGTATGGTAGTATTTAAATATAGTGTATGGTTGTAGAGAAGTCAAAAAAAGTTAGGGGATTTGGGTTGACAAGTGTTAGGTCGAAAGGTAATAATACTTTTATGAATGACGGAATGATAGTTACTCCTGAGAGAGTTAAATACATAGTTGCTGGTCGTTTGATGAAGGAATGGTTTCCTACAAGGATTCCACTTGATGCAGATGAGTGGCTAAAGATTGCAACCCAAGATGCAAGCTGGGTTGTCGATGAGTTACTGGCTCATGGGTTATTGAAGGTTGGTGACCAATGAACTGGATTGAGATATTGATAATTGCAACTGCAAACTTTTTTGGAGTGCTACTTGCAGTCTTCATAATTTCTGCTGTACGAGAGTACAAAGAAGCTAAAAGAAAATCTGAGTTCCTCGAGCGAATGTTCGGTCAACTTATTGAGCGAGCAGAAACGGATGTTCAATTCAAGAACATCATGGGATGGAACTTCATGAGAGACGAAAGAGACGACAATGACAAACGCTAGAAATGCACTTGCCATGTTAGGCATAAACGCAGAAGAAGCAGTTGAGGTCGATCAAGCCTTGACTCGCAAACCAAGTTCAGACAAGCGAATCTGTTTGTGTGGACACGCTATAAACAAACACTCCACAGAATCGGGTGTTATCCAATGTGTACCAAGCCGCTACTACTGCCCATGCAAAAACATGAGACCAGTCGTCCTTGTTGAGGACACCAGATTGTTCTTGAGAAAGACCAGTGGTCCTGGAGCAGAACACGCTTTGACTCGTGGACTTGCTGCATCCTTTAGCGCAGACAAAAACGTTGAGTGGATTGCCGAAGTCAAATGCGATAAGTGTGGGGTCGAAGCAACTCCAGCAGGGGATGTTCAAATCTCACCTGTCGCTGTGACCGAATACAAAACCGTGTCCTATGAAGCCACAGGTTTTGATGCCCTTCTATGCACCACCTGTCTTGAGGAGATACGATGAAGCAAGCACTTACCGCCCTACTTTGGGACATGACCATCAATAATGAAATCACCCCAGAGGCTTATCAAAAAATCATCCAAAAGGTCGAAGGTCTATCCAACGATGCTATTTTGGATAAGGTCGAAAAACTCGAGCAGATGGTCAAAGATTGGGAAGCCTCCATGGGGGAAGACGATAAGAGTTTCTACACCCTTGGAATCCGTCGAGCCATTGATGTCATAGTTGACAATGACCCAGACATTTTGAAGCAACTGCCTATCCTTGAAAAGGAGGATACCCCTGATGAGTGATAAAGATAAAATAACCCTAACTCGAGAAGAAGCCATCACTGCCCTACGGATTGCTCGAGCAGGTGGTTGGCACAGACATAAAGAACTCGACGAAACCGTCTGGCCCAAAGGCAAAAACCAGTTTGTTGATGATGCAAGCCACCTTCTTAAAAAGCTCGAAGAGTTCCTCGATGTGTGAACGACACGCCGTATAAAATCACTTTTTATTCAGAACTTTTTGGGTGTCGTTCAATAATTAAAAACCCAGTGTTTTACGCTCATTTCGGACTTTCCTGTCAAAACTTTCCTTATTAAAGGACTCTTGTTTCACACCATTTTTGAAAAAAACTTTTCAACCATGTGTGTTATTTTGTATTCCAAGTAGAAACTAAAAAACCCTACTTAGAGAGATACATCGATGAACAAAGCAGCACTCGAGTCCTACCTCCGTAACCTCGCAGGTCAGGTCATCGGCGCAGTAATGATTGTCAGCCAGACCAGCGGAGTGGGCTCCCCACTTGACTTTGGTTCTGGCGAATGGCTCCTTGTAGCCAACGCTCTATGGGCATCTATCATCCCAACGGCTCTTCGCTGGATGAACAAGAAGGACCCAGCTTTCGGTCGCATCGCAGCCGTAGCAGCAGCAGAGGTAACCAAGAAACTTGCAGCCGAAACAACAAAGGCCAAGAAGGCCCCAGCTAAGAAGAAGTCCTAACAAAGGAATAACTTTACGATGCCAATGACACCAGAGCAGCTAGAAGCTCACGTTGAAAAAGAGCTCGAACTTAAAGCCGAGATTGAGGCTTTGGTGGAGCGTCTGCGTAACTCGGAGTACCGCACCAAAACGGAGAAGGCGTACTACGCAGACCAATTGGCAGCTAAAAGATTAGAGCTGAGGGATCACCTCGGCTTGAACTAGTGGGGGGTAAAAATTTTGACTGACGGCCTCTCACTTTTTGGAACACCAGATGAGGAGGAGCGCGAAGCTCCCATCATCGATACACCCGTAGACCTACGGCCCGACCTTTCTGAATACGGATTGGTCGAACACGAACGCGGCGTTGTTGAGGATAATTACTCCAACCGCGGAGTCCTCCGAAGCATGGGCTTCACATGGACACCCGTCTATACCGAATCAGGTCACGCAACTAATCTCATTGAGGCCCGCTCTAAGGAACAACTCCAAGAGCGGCGTCTGCTTACCATCAGCACCAAACGGGCTCTGCTCTCTGACCAGAAGAATTCAAACTCAGATTACCTAACGGGCCTTGACCTTGTGGTCGATGCCGAGGCATCACGGCAAGCACCACCTTGGGTGGTAGCGGCAACTCGCGCCTACATAAAAGAGCAGGAAGCTGGCGGCCCGCCTACCGCAAAGCGAGCGCCGAGAGTTCTACCCGTCCGCTGTCGCGAAACAACATTTGAAGGCATGCGCTGCCAGTTGTGGTCAACGGGTCGCATCAAAGATGACAGCCTGTGCAAGATGCACCTGGGTAAAAATAACAAGTCAACTCACGATGTGGAACGGGCCCGCGCAAAACTCCTACAGTCTGCTCCCTACGCTGTGGACAAACTTGAAGAACTTATGGAGACCGCTGTCTCTGAACCCGTCCGCCTCAAAGCGGCGACGGAGATTCTCGACCGTGCTGGCGTGCGTGCTGGTATGGAGATTGACATCGGCGTGGAGTTAAAGGATTCCCGCACACCCGCTGAGATTATTGCTGAACGGCTTGCTCGTTTGAAATCAGGAGCGAATGTCATCCAGGGCCAGCTCGTTGATCAGACTTCCATACAAGATGCGGAAGTTGTTCTGGAGCTCGATCAGGAACCCGCCAAAATTTTTACCCCCCAAGCTGAAGCTGTACCAACTTCCGAACAACCCGCTATCTCAGACGAGGAGCTCGACGAGCTACGATGACAACCGAACAACTTTTAGAATTAGCACAGCTGCACGCAGAGCGGCTAGAGAATGACATCAAGCTGGCCCGCACAAGAGACGAGCACATCAGAGTAACGGCTCGCGCCAATGAAGCAGCGGAGATGGTTAACGGATTG
>B570J29032_109958518_pt1 | contig 13335 bp, 14 predicted proteins | sample LakMenEpi16Nov12_FD_29032 | JGI IMG/M metagenome (IMG submission 29032)
GGTTTAAGTAGAAAAGAAATAACCAAACATAAGTTTAGAGTTAAGACCAAGATGAAGTTTGATTATCGTAGACCGGTGAAGTATGTAATAAAACATATTGAGAATAAAAATATTCAAGTACCTTGTTTTACTTTGGTTGATCTTAAGAATTATTTAACCCATATTGAACCTCGTAGGGTTATATATATGGCAAATGATGGTTGGATATCACCAGATGGATATTATATTGAAACACTAATTAAAAGAAAAAGGAAAAAGAAAAATGGATAGATTAAAATTACTTTGGAGTATACTTACTTGTGCTGATGATGTCGAAGATGAAACTTTACAAGATGAGGAAGAATAATTATATTTAGAGTACAAATATTTTATAGCCTCACCCATCTGTTGTTTATGATCTTGTGAGTTTTTTGGGTGGGGCTTTTATATAAAAAAAGGGACATTAAGTCCCTTTTCTATTTTAATGATCCTCCCTTTTTGTATTTGATATTACTATCTCTTAAGTATCTCCAAACTGCTGCTCCATTACTTGGTGTTTTCCCTACAAACCAAGATCCGTATTTGTTCTCACCACTAGTAATACAGGTTGCTTTACCTCCTGATACATCAAGGAATATTTGAAATGGGACTTCAAAGTATGTGTATATGTCTCCCTCTTGGAATTGTATAAACATTTCTTTTGTCTCATCGTTATACATTATCTTTTTTACATTAGAAGATCGTATATTGTCTGCTCTCCATTTCTTAAAAGCATGTTCAACATTCTCATCACTCAATTCTTCTCCAAATAATTCTTCAAAGAATTTGATCTTAAAATCATCAGAAAGCTTTGGGTGATCTATCACTTCATCTATTGTCCAATTGTTTGCCATATCCATTCTTTTTAAGTTAATATGATATTCCTCTTCTTGACCATCCTGTTCCACAACTAGTGCAAGGTGATGTACTTCCAAAAGGCTCTGTCCAAGTTGGGAAAGTTTGTCCTCCATAACCGTATCCCATGTAAATTCCACCAAAGTAAGATTGAATTGTCTTAGGTAAGTTATCTAAAGCATTAGGGTTATCGTACCATGTAAATACACCAGGATGGTCTGCTAACCACTTAACCATTCTTCTTTGGAAGAACTCAGAGGCATCTTTAACTGTTGATCTTAGATACTTCATTTCATCAAGATCTGCAGCTTGTGAGTACTCACTTGATTCTTTTGATAATGCTTTGTTGGTTGCCTTATAATTTATAAAGGGTAATGCTAACCAAAATGCGTATTGGCAAACTAATGGTTGAACATAATTTCTAATAAATGTTTGTTCGTCAGGTGTAACTGTATTGTTTTTAACAGCATCACTAAGGGCATTCAATCCCGTTTCTCCAATTGACTGTTGAAGATATAATTGTTGTGCTTGAACAACAAATGGTTGGATCTTATCCCAATCCACATTTTGTTCTACAGGAGTGTTCTGAAAGAAATATTCTTGAGATATAAAATATACTACCGGATTGTAACTCATAATGTTTTAATTTAAATATTGTTTATCTCATTTTGTGTTATACAGATCCGTATGGTAATGAAGTATTCCCTGTATCCACAATACTATCTGCGATTTGAATTGGTTCTTCACCTCTTGTTAGAACTCCTGTTGTATCAGCAACGGTGTAATCATTAAAGATAATAGGTTCTGTGAATCCTATGGTCTCTAAAACACCATTAATTGCCTCCTCCATTTGGTTTTGTTTAATTGCAATAAAATAAGTTTGAACCTCCATCATAAGTTCTTTTCTTTCATCCTGTGATCCAAGAGAACCAGGTGTTACTGAAACCAATTGAATTGGAAATTCGTGTGCTTGTGTGATTTGTTTCTCAACCATTCCCTGTAACATAATGAATCTTTCATCAGATCCGTTATCAGGTATAGCAAGGATCTCAGGTTTTTGATCACCCCCATCCGAGTACGTGATCATAATCTTACCAGCGTTCTGGGCTCCCATAAAGTTAGCTTGGAATGATCTAAAGAATTGATTTTGTTCATCAATTGAAGGTATACCAGTACTAAAATTGAGTATGTAACTCGGCATGTACGATTGTCTTACTTGATTTAAGTGATACACACCTACTTGATAATCCAAATCTATGTAATTAAGAGCTGTAGCGTACTCAGGAATTGGATATAGTTCAGTTGCAGATGGGTTTGGATCTATGTAATACAAAGCTTGTCTTCCTGTTCTGTCTTGTGGATCAAATTGTTTGATGTATTCAGGTTTGTACTCATCTTTTTTATACTGACCCCAATCTTTTGAATACCAATAATAATCTTGTTCATCCTCATTATCTTTTAATCCAATACGAAGTGTGTGAATTGGTAGGTATTTCATATCAAAAGAAGTCCCCTCACGGTTCCAAATGATTTCTATGGCAAATCCACCATAGATCATAAAATCTTTTGCCAGATACAATAATAATCTTTCAAGGTTATTTCTTTTAGCCCACTCTTTTAACTTCTCGTCTTGAAGATCTTTGTATCCAAAACCTGCAATCATTTTCGTTTTCTTGTTGATAATCGCTCTATGAAGTGGTGAACCATAGTTATTGTATAAATTCAACAATAATAATGGATATAAGTTATCAACCCCAAATGATAGGAAGTGATAATCACCCTTCTTTTGGAATGTATAGATCGGAGCGACATAGGCTTCGTTAAAGGTAAAAACTTTTGCTGATACCCCTTTAGTTTGTTCTTGTTCGTTAGTTTTACTTGCTTCCATAATTATTCAAATACATATCTTATTTGTGTGTTAGCAGGAGCGTTGTACACATCTGGTGTAGTAGATCCTGATCCCGTTATCGTGGCCAAACCTGTCTCAACAACATCATTAGTCGTTAATGCAGACACTGACAGAGTACTTCCCGTTGTTTGCCATACCTTATAATCATAAGTCCCTGGAACTAAGTTATAAGGAGTTAAATTGATTGGGAACCAATTCCACCTGTTAATATTTGGTGAAGTTTCTCCAGTCAAAAACAAAAGTGTATCACTATGAAGTTGGTTTGAATACAACTCAAGGATATATGTAGTTGCCGATAAAGGAAATGTCGTCTTCTCCAATAAGGTAAAAGGCGTCAAGCTTGTCTGATAGTTAGGTATTGTAATCATCATAACTAAATATTTTTTTACTTTTTTTGTTTTATTGTATTGTGTTTTGAAATAAATTTGTATCTTTGTAGAAACAATTAAGATATGGACAGACAAGAAATGATTTTTAAAAATACCCTTATCCGTGGCACGATGGGAATGTTGACAGATTCAAGAATGGAAAGACAAGATGAAGCTTACCAATTTTTAATGGATGTAACGAACTCTACAACTGAGGATGATATCAAACCATTACTTCGTGGTAAAACAACTGATGAGCTCATCCAAATCAATGTTAAGATGGGCACATTCTTAAAACAAACTCCTGTATATACAGGTGAAAGTTCTTTGACGGCTGAAGCTTATAAAGAATACGGAAAATACAAAGGAGATTAGTTATGGATACAAAAATTCAAAATTACTTTATGGAATTGTCCAAAATATGGAGAATAAGTCCAATTTGGGATGAGGGTAAGTTTATCTTTAATAGAGATTCAGATGGATTTATGGGATTGAAATCCGTCCAAATAGGTAATACAATAGAACATTTCTATTATGAAATAAAATACAAAGAATTGGAAAGAAAAGATGGTGGTGTATTTTATGTATTGAATGATGCTTTCTATGAAACACCTGAAGATGTTATTGAAGAATTAAAAAGACTTGGATTAAAGTATTGAAAAACCTTTGGTAGATCCAAGAAAAGTAGTTATATTTGTAAAACAAACCCCTTAAAACATAAACAAGATGGAAAATCAAAACAACAAACCAGTACAACAAAACGATCAAACCGCTAAAGAAGTAATGGCTCTTCTACAAGGGATTATCTCAATCGTAACAATCTGTTTCTCCCTTTATGTGTTGATCACAGTATAGGAAATAAAAAACCCCCTGAAATCCATCAGGGGGCTTCTATAAAGAAGGTCAAAAGACCTGAAGTAGATTAAGCTACTGTGATTGTAGTACCAACCAAAGATCCGTTCATTAAGAACGCACCATTAGCAGATTTCCACTGGATAGTTTGGTTAAGACCATTCATATCTCCAAGAAGAGTTCCAACTGAAGCGTCACCAGCAGAAGCTCTACCAGCTGACTCGATACCTAAGAAGTACCAATCACCAGCGTTAGATTTAACTACTGCGAAAAGTGGTGCTCTACCAAGTTCGATCATTCGGTTTCTAACATTACAGTCAAGACCAATTAGTTTCATAGATAATTGGCTATCGTAGAATACTGTACCATTCTCACGAGAATAATTTCCCGTTTGAACTAAACCAGCATGCTCGATATCCTGTTCGAATTGGTATACTGTAAGACCTGTAGTTGTAATACCTGTGATTTGTCCGCAACTATTTGTAGCGTATTGGATATTTTCAACCCATTCGCCAACATAAACCTGCTCAACCCCACCTATAGAACTACAGCCTAAAATGTAACCGTCTGTTAAATTACAAGAAAAAGACATATTTTAATTTTTTTATTTAGTTTATTTTTTTATAAGGGGGTTTTAACACCCCCCTAAATTAGTTTGGGTAGATTACAGTTTGAAGTATACTACATAGTCCCAGAATGCTGCGTTAACACCTGATTTCCATTTTGCTACAACTCTAACTTCTTGGAAGTCCATAGAGTAGAAGATCTCAAGGTTCTCGTAGTCATTCAATAAGTCAGTACCGAAGTACATGTTAGACTTAGAAGAGATGAAGAACTTGTTAGTTCCGTTCAATCCTTTAACTGCGATCAATCTTACATTAGTACCTGGTACCATCTGTGAGAATGACTCTCCTTGATCCTCAGCTCCTGTGTAAGCGAATAAGTTCGCGTTTCTCAATGCAGTTGCGTAAGTTCTATAGAAGTCATAACCTACATAACAATATAAGTCATCCATATCAATGATGTTAGCAGGAATTACATTCACAGCGTCATCAACTAAAGCGATGATGTTAGATGCAGTAATTGCAGTAGCGTTTGATACATTACCATCAACTGTAGAAGCTGAGTAAGTACTGTTAGCCAAAGTGATGAATCCGTCACAAAGACCTGTTTGTCCTGTTAAAGATGTGTTACCTTGCCAGATTAAAGTGTCAATTAATGAACTGATTTGAGAAACTTTCTCTTCAGCGTATAATTGCTCGAATCCGAAGTCAGTATCGTAAGATCCTGGTGCTAACATAGCTTGTGTGTAGTATTGCTCAAGTGTGTCAATACAAATTGATTCGTTAACTTTCAATGGACATACATTCAAAGTGTTTTGTGTTAAGATCGTTTGCCCTGCGTCAGTGAAACCACAACCACCAGCTTGTGCAACTAATTGAGAAGACAACAAGTTGATAGAAGCAGCTGATTTAATATCTGGCTGTACAGTAAGGAAACGAGTAGAACGACCTCCTAAGATCATTTTCTTGATCAAATTCATTCTCTCCTGATCAACATAGGCAGTAAGCCCGTTTACATTTAAACTCATTTTTTCTTATTTTTTATTAGTTTATGTTTATTTACCTCCGAAAAATTTCAATTTATCTTCTTTCTTTGCAGTTTTAGATAAATTTTCAGTTTTCTTTGTTATAGTTTCTACTGATGGTTCAGCAGCAAACTTATTGAATCTTTCTTTCAATTCTTTATTCTCATTTTTCAAATCAGAGATTGTAGATTTTAATTCATCAACAATAGACTTCATGGTTGAAACGGCTTCGAACATAGTTTTCATTTCTTCTTCTCTGTCGTCTTCCTCTTCAGTTTCTTTAGTCTCAAGTTCGTTGATAAATCCTTTAACATCTGTGTAGATTACTAATCCACCTTCCAATTCGTGTTTTCCTTCAGGAGCTGGTACGAAATTACCTTCAGCATCTTTTACCATAACTTCATCACCTACAGAAAGTGCATCACCTTTAGAAAGGATTTTCACTTCAGTACCATCCATCAATTTGGATGCGATTTCGTTTTTGTATTCAGCCATTTTGTCTTCGCCCATTCCCATTTCCATATCTTTTTCCATATAGATTTCGTTTGGTTTGTTTTCAGCGTTATACTCGTTTATTTCTTTGATCTCACCAGCGGCTACTGTAATTGATTTACCATTATCTAAAAGGTAATTTCCATCAGGTAGTGATGTTTCTTTTTCAGCTGCAATTTGTACAACCTTCTCACCAACCTTTAATCCATCACCAAGACAACGGATAATCTCTCCTGTTGCTGCTGTGTAATCTGTAGCCATCTTTTCTTCTGCGAAAAGTTCTTTGATTTTGGCTATAATGTTACTTGTTTTGCTCATAATACACATTTAATTATATTAGTTTATTTTTTGTTTAATACGATTCAGTTTTTTGGGTTTAAGTCCTTTGTAAACCCCACAATTCTCTTTAGGGATTTTCCAAAATCTACTACTCTATCCGTAAGTCCTTTACCCTTAACCCACTTAATTTTCTCATCAATACTTGTGTATTCAATCCAAATTAAAAGTGATGCAAAGAACTTGGTAAAAGCCCAATCAAACCAAATGTAATTTCTCATAATCTCGTTGATAATAAACCGATCTATCAAATATGTTACGATCAACACAGTAAAATAAATCATCAGTTTATTTGTAAGACCAACTCTGGTCTTTCTTGAAGTAATTTCTTCTCCTATACTTCTGGCATACCATCTACCTACAAATGTGTCTAACACAGAAAAGAGTGATATAAGTAATGCTAGTGGGAGTAATGGACTTACAAAAGCCATAAATACCATCAGATAATGTTTCATGCTATATTCAATAAGTTTTTAATCTTTTGTTCTTTGGTTTCGTCAGCGTCTTTGGAGTTCAAGATTGATTTTAATTGTTCCTCAACTTTTTCAATCATCTCATCTTCGTACTTTTCAATGAAATAACCTTCAAGTGAAAACCCATTATATGTTCCCTCTTTAATTTCTTTCCATACCTCATCGTTGTCTACATAGAATGTAGCAACCCAAGAACCTTCAGGTAGATCAGGGAATACATTACTGGTGGTTCTATCACCAACAATATAACTCTCCATCATATAGATCTTTTCTTTTTGTTGTTTGCTGTCGTGATTCACATTTACCTTATGGATCTTGTTTTCCTTAAAGTATTTCTTCATCATCTTTTCAATCGTTTCCTTAGTGAACTTCACATAGTATTTACCTAATTGTGGACTAAATCTTGGGATCTTGGTCTCAGCTAACATCACAGGTGCTGTAACCATTCTTTTTTCTTCGTTATATTCTTGGAAATTAAGATTAGATAATGTAGATAAACGGAGTTGGTTGTTGATCTGTTCCATTTTACGAATAGCCCATCTAATTCCTTCTTCACCTCCCCATGCATCAACCATCAGACCTCCACAACCTTTGTCGTAAGGAATGTCTTTGTGTTGAAGATGTCTTGCGAAACTTGCCATACGAGCGATCGTTTCAATACTGATGCTTCGTCTATTACAAAGTTGGTTTGCTCTTGCCCAACCTACTCTTGTTCCACAATCTATATCAGGGTTTTTCTCTTTATATGTTAATGCTCTACACGCGTTTTCTTGTGCTCTAACGGGATAATCATTATACGATTGTTCTACTTCTTGGAACATCGCCCATTTGATCTCAGTTGCTGGTCTATCCACAAAGGATAAAACCTCCATGCCTTCATCCATCGCATTTTCATCAAAATCTAAATACAATATTGGTTCTTCCATATGGTTAAATATCTTTTTTAATTTTTTGTTGATTAGAACTTTGTTGATCTCTCAATTCTATTCACTCGTTTTTGTGCAGTACTAATATCACTCTCCACAACATAAGCTCTGATCGGTTCTCTGTCTCTTGCATTATCTGCGAAGATTGGAGCAAATCTCTGTCCCTCATTTACTGCTGGTAGATCAGGAACAAATGACTTTCCACCACCTACTTCGTTTATTGCTGATAGAAGTGGTAAGAATGCTTGTGTTGAACTTGAGTTGATTACAGCCTCACCTGGTGCTAATGTCGCAGGGACACTATCAATTTGTCCTGATCCCATACCAGGAACAATACCACCTGTTGCGGCTTTGAACTCCTGTCTTGCGATTAGAGCGATTTGGGTTGCGGCAAATACTCCTGCGAGTGCTGCTGCTAAGGATCTAACTATAATTCCACCTTGAGTCCCCGCAAACGCTCCTAATACAGCTCGTGCTCCATCTATAGTTGCTCCCGCAATACTTAGGGCTTTCTCAGTTCTAAAGTTCTTTCTATCTAACGCCAACTGATCCTGTTGTTGTCTTTGTTCTAATTGGGCGATCTCATTATCAAATTGTTCTCTTGATATAAGGGCTGCCGCATACTGACTTTCAATCCTTGCTCTATCTAAAGCAATTTGATCATTAAGTTGTTGTGTTGCAATATCATTCTGTTGTTTAGCAAATTGTGAAATCAGGTTAGAAGCCTCACTTACAGCGTTGGAGATATAGGTAAGATAATCATCAAATCTTGCGATCTTCTCATCATATATTTCCTCATCAGTTTTCTTTTCTAAAGCAACAATACCATTTGTGTAATCAGTCCATATTTGATTTTGTTTGGTTGCTAATTCTTCAGTTAGGTTGATACTTGCTTGATTTAAGTTTTTTTCTTCTTGTATTAACGCATTACTTGTGTTAGTTGCGATCAAAACCTTTTGCTCAAAAAGTGCCTGTTCTGCCTTTAAAGTATTAAGTGTTTTTAATTCGTCTCCCTTTTTTTGAGTATCTAATTCTTTATCTACCTTTTTTTGTTGATTGTCAATCTCAATATCAAATTGGAGTAGTTTATCATCAATAACTTTTTTATCTAAAGCGGCAATTTCTTTTATTTCCCCTTCTTTAATACTAATTCTACTTTCATAGATACCTCTTTCATTCTTAACTAATTCAACGGATAAAAGACCACTTGCTTCCAATCTTGCTTTTTCCAATTCAAGTTGTCTTTCTAAGTCAGCTTGTGCTATCGCAATTTTATCATCTCTCTCAACCTCTGCGGCTTGTTTAAGATAATCTCTTCTTTCCAATAACAATCTTTGATATTCCTCAAGATCAATTCTATTTTGGTATTTTGCCATATTCAAGGTTTCCTCCGTATAAGCTGCTAAATTATCTAACTCAATCTTTCTTAAAGATAATTTAGTATCACTTGTATTACCATCACCAAATCTAATTTCTTTTTGTAGGGCTTCCTCTTCTAATTTTAGATACTCAAATCTTTTTTTATTTTCATCAATAATTTTGAGTGTGGAAGCTTGAATGTCTAAAACCCTTCTTTCATTTTCAATTTGAAAGTATTTGGTCATATTCGCCTCATTCAATCTTAAGAGTTCTGTTTTTTTCTTTTGTTCGGTAACTTCTTTTTCAATAGAAATCCTAACAGCTTCAAACTCCTTAATTGCGGCTTCTTCCCTTAATTTTTGTTGTTCCTCAATACTATCTTTTGTCTTATCAAATATTTCCAATCTCTTCACATAGAGTTCATCTTCTTGTTTCTTGTTTTCCTCTTGTGTCTGTTGTATTTGTTTTAAGATTTGATCGTAGGCATTGTTTGCGTCAGTTGCATCCTTTGTGCTGTCTGAATTATCTTTAAGGGTGGTATTATATTTACCTGTAGTCCCTTCTATTTCAGCAATAACTTTGGATACATCAGCACTTACCTTACCATAACTCAATAATCTTTTTTCAGCGGCTTCTAAAGCGGCTTCTTCTCTTGCAATTGTTTCTCTTAAATCTTGACGATAAGACAAAGCATCCCCAACACTTTTTCTAATACCAGCATCAACTAATTCTTGAGCTTCAGCACGAGCCTTTGCTATCTTGGTTCTACTTTCTTCTTGTTTAGAAAGATTTTCATTTATTAAGTTTTGGTTTTTGTCTAAAGTAAATCTTGCTCTTTGGTATGCAATATAACTGGCAACCTCAAAATTGAGTTGTTTTTGGAATGCTGCCTCATCAGTTAAATTCTTAAGAGTTGTGTTGTAGGTTGTATTGATTGATTTAATCAATTTTTCCCTTTCAACAGAACCAGCATTGGTCGCTTTTAATTGAGTAATAAGACCAACATAAGCACCACTTTCCTTACCGATTGTTTTGACTCTTTCCTCCTCTTGTTTCTTTAAGTTCTCAAGTGTCTTTTTTCTTTTTTCTTCTTGTTTTTCGGCTTCTTCATTAGCGGTTGCGTATTGGTATAAACCATATACCAAAGTTCCAAGAGCCGCAACAATTGCAATAATAGGTAGAGCTTTCATCGCCGTTCCCCATGCTGTCGTAGCCACCACAGCTCCTTCAGTTACTATCGCATCTTCAGCTGTTGCCACAGTTTGAGCTTGGGTTGCAACTGTTAAAGATTGAAATGATGCCCTGATCTCTACTAACTTTTGATCCAAACCAGCAAATGTCTCAATTGCTTGGGATAAGTTAAGTAAGGCTTGAAGACGAACCATCGTCTTTTGAAGTTCTTCATTCTCACTTCCAAATAATGCCGCTCCTGCAGCAAGTGTTTGAAAACCAGCAACCCCTACAGATACAACACCTGTAATACCACGAACCAATCTTTCGGTTAAATTACCTGCTAATTGACCTACAACTGCGTTTGTATCAGCAATTTGATCTCTTAACTCACCTGCACGAAGTGATAATTCCTGAAACCTTGCAGTTCCTGGCTGTAAACTTTGTAGTTCTTGTACGGTTTTTCGTAATTCTGCCTTCAGTGAAGCCGCTGATCCACCCGCAGCGTTTATAGATTTGTTTAACTGATCTACAGTTTTATTGGCGGATTGGGCATTTATATTTATATTTACTTGTGCGGTCGTAGCCATAGAATACTTTTAATGTAAATATTTGTTTTTATTATCTGTTTTTACTACATTTATAGTATGACAAGATTGGAGAAATGTGAAATAATAAAATCAAAAGGTTACACATATAACCTTGAAACTGGTAAAGTATTTAATGATAAAAATAAAGAAGTCAAAAGGGTAGGGGGTAAAGGATATGTTCTTATCAGGGATACTAAGTCATTTCAAGGTTATTTGAGTGCACATCACTACGCTTATTATTGTACATATGGTAATGTAGATTTTGAAATGTTAGATCACATCAATAGGGATAAGACAGACAATCGTATTATCAATCTAAGAATATCTAACACCCAAAAAAATTCCTTCAATACAAATGCCAAAGGTTATTACCTTGATAAACAAACTAATAGATGGAGAGCTCATATTCAGGTTGATGGTAAAAAAATACACTTAGGTAGATTTGATACTAAAGAAGAAGCAAGAATTGCATATTTAGAAGCAAAACTTATTTACCACATCCATTAATTGTTTTTAGGATGTTTCTTTGGTAGTAAATCATTATCACCTGTATATTTTTTATTCTCAGGTCTTCCTGTTCTAACTAAGTATAGAAACGCATTCACTCTTGCACTAGCCCACTGACCTGCCGATTTAACTGCTGGTGAATGTGAAACATTATATGCTCCAAGTCCTCTTTGATACACAGATTTTAACATACCAAGATTTACACCATAACCAAGTTTGTCTTTATATCTTTCGTTGAACTCATCAGATTTCTTCTGTAGGTTCTCTTCTACCGCTTTAGATACTTCAGCTCCTCTTTGAGTTCCTGCTGATCCCTTAGCGGTTCCCTCACCTTTTGGATTGGGATTTGGAGTATCACTCTTTGGTGCCTTATCTGATTTCTTAATTCCTCCTTTTTCACCAATCTCAGCGAAATCACCTACGGCAATACCTTGAATGATTGCAGATTTCTTTGCTTTATTTCTTGATCTCTCATCTTTGGGGGTGTAGGTATAACATTTCCCACTATCTCCCCATTTTAGACCTGGTTTTCCGTTATCTTGACAATCCTTAATTGGCATAATCTAATATGTATTTCTACTTAATGTAGTTTCAAATGTGTTTATAATAGTTGATAAGTTTGCAGTGTCACCTGATGTTAAACCAAATCCAATACTTGCCCAGTTATATCCTCTCTTTGATGTTGCTCCGTGCTCTGGTGATAAACCAAGTCTATTTACTGCTCCAATATCAAATGGTCTATTATAACTAGCTGATGTTCTAACAGCAAATGCTACTTGAGTTCCATTCTTATATCCGTAATGGTTATTTAATGTAGTTTCAGTTACAACATACATACCCATAGTATCACTCGCACTATAGTTAAAATAACTTGTTGAGTCTAATAACGGATAAAATTCATTACCACCAAATCCTAAGATTATACCATTATCACCTTCAACCGCTAAGTCATAAGCCGGATATGCATCATTGATAAATGAATATAAACTATAGTGTCTATCTCCTAATGTTTGTGAATTACTAAAGAAGTTTGTAGTACCATAAGAAGTTCCACTTCCAGTACCTGTAATACCACTAACACTATGGGTCATTCCACCACCCCAAGTTATATCATAGGTAGTTCCTGAAGTTCTATTACCCATTATTGCGTGAGATGCCGCAGTTCCACCAACAAATGGATAAAATACTGATAATTTAGTATATAATCCTTGAGCTTTTAATTGAGTAAATAAAGTTTGAACCGCTCCTGTAATTGTTGAGTTAACTGTTCCTCCTGCCGCAATTACAGCATTTAAATAAGCCGTTGCATCTGTATCACCAGAAGGTGTTGGAGTTGGAGTAGGTGTTGGTGTAGGAGTTGGATAAACACCTGTACAACTTTCTTCCTGACATCCATTCAAATAAAGGATCGTAGCACCACTAAAAGTAGATGCTGATATGGTTATACTATCCCACTCATTAAATGTCGTTCCTGTAAGAATATATGGGTCTTGTGATTGATTTGTTGTTTGACCTGAATTTATTACGACACTTGTTCCACTACCAAATATTGGAACTCCATTTTTTGAAATTGTAATCTCAAGATTCTCAGCACCTGGTGCAGGAAATACATTAGCCTTTACATCACTCAATTCAAAATTGATTGGGGAAATATAACGAGTTACATTACCACTTGTATTTAATGGAATTGCTAAGTTATAAGGAACATAATTATCGGTTGAACCTGTTACTATTATTGTTACATTTTGACCACTTGCAATAACGGAAGCCCCACTAAAGGTCATTCCTGTTACATTCGTTGCAGTTACACCTGACGATGCATTATACACTGTTAATGGATTTCCACTTGAACCCGAAGATCCGCTTGTTCCTGAACTACCATTAGTTCCTGA
>B570J29032_109958515_pt1 | contig 13329 bp, 22 predicted proteins | sample LakMenEpi16Nov12_FD_29032 | JGI IMG/M metagenome (IMG submission 29032)
TATCAAATCTTTTTTGTATCTTTGTGTTGTGACCATTCAGAAGATGGGGACCGAGTATACTCCAGCCTGCCTTATGGTTTGGTTTTAAGTAAACATATAAGCAGGTTGGAGTACACCCTCTGCGACAACCCCCTTGTCGAACCCGTCTCGGACTTAACCACTGACAATACAAAGATACATACAATCCCCAACATACACAAATATATTATTCCCCCATTAACAAATCTTATTAACAATGTCATTATGTCATGTTAATAACATTACTTGTATATGTCATCAAAATTACATCACCCACATACATTAGATTACAGACAGGGGAGGACCCTATAGTGTCCCGTCTCGTTTATGGGGGGAGGTCCCCTCTATACCCCCCTATATGGGGTAGGTACCCCCTCCCTCCCCCGTATCCCCCCTCCATATAGTGGTTTTTGGGGTGTCAAAAGGGGGGATAATCCCTTAAATGAAATATTTGTATGAAAAAATGTTTATAGAAATTTTTGGAAAAATTCCCCCATGTATATAGAAACACGACCCCTTGTTTTAAAATGTTCTCTATATGTAAAATAAAATTTCTGGAAAAATTCCCCTATATTAGTTAGGGGGAAATTTATTACAATTAAACTAAGACCGTTTCTGATTTTAAAATTTCTGATTCTAAAATTTCTACTTCAATAGATTTACTTAATAATTCGTATGTTTTTTTATTAAAATAATTTGACGATACTTTAGTTGTTTCGTTTTCTTCTATGGTGTTTATAACAACTTTAAAGATTAGTTCAAAAAATTTAACATCTCCGTATTTTTTTATAAATGGTTTTACTCTTGCTTGTATCTTAACATCCGTGTATAATGAAATCATAATGTTCTTTAAATAACCCATTCTTGTAGTATCCATTTTATTACTATGTTTTTTAACCTCATTATCATTGGTTTCAAACCAATCATCAATTATTTTCTTTACCCTATCCATTTCAATCATCTCTTTTCCTGATATGATGTTAGGTTTAATTTTATCGACCACTTCTTGGCCGTTTACCCAAGGTTTGTTTGTGAAATATGCCCCAATCATATTATAGTAATTTTCAGCACAGATGTCGATATGGTATTGACCTTCTTTTTCTTTTTTATAATTGAAAGTTATACCCAATGTTTTAAGTTCCATACTTATTCTTTTCCACTCTATGGATTTGATATCTTTCTTATCGATTTTGTTACTTGTGTTATTTGCCTTACATATGTCGTTACAGTCATCCTCTGAAAGTCCAATGGCCATTTTACATAGTATGGTTACATCACTACTTATTGGATAATTTGTATCAATCCACTCGGTTATATAAATCGTTTGTTGACCGTTACCAATTCCATGGTAATCATGGGTTAATGTGATTTCATAGATATCACCAGATATTCTTTCAATAGAACCACACATTATCGTACAACCATTATTTCCCATAGTTTGCAGATAAGCTTTTTCAGGGTTTTTTCTTATCTTGTCCATTGTATTCATTATACCTCTGAATACAGGTTTTTTCCTTTCTTGACTTGTTGGTTTACTGTTAGATAAACATCCTCTAACATTTACGGAAAATAATTCTTTCCCTAGTTTTCTTTTTGCTTCTATTAGGGAAGATAGTGACACCTCACATGTCAGCCATTTTTGTGTTTCACCATCAACTAATCTTGTCGAAACATTAGTCATTCGTACTCTAAACTTTTTCATTTTTTAAGTTTTAATTGTTTATAATTACCCTCGACCACATTGGTCTAACCGTTGGGTTTGACGAGATGGTTTTATGTTAACCAACAACAACAAAATATTACGAATTATTTTTTATACTGTCAACTTTTAATCGAAATATTTTTAGGTGGGGTTTTTTGTTATATGTGATATTTATATATAAACTAAAATACCATGAACAAAAGTTACAGTAAGATAAGACACATTCAGGAATCCAATCAAAGATTGGAGAACCGATTGTTAAATGAACAAGTTACAACCCAAACTACAACGGGAGCCACTCCTAATAATACAACTTTAAAACCGACATATAATAAACCATTGTGTAATAATATGACAGGAACATATGGTACTGGTGTTGAAACCCCTGGTTTTAAATCTTGTGTTTACATGTTGGGGCCAGGAAAAGATAGATATATAGATTTAAGAGATGGTTCAGGTAGAGTACTTGTTAGTGTCGGTGGTGGTGACTTTGCGGAGGCTTATAAAAATTTCGTATCAAAAGTAAAAATTTCTTATCCCGATAAAACAATAGGTAAAGAATTACCTATTCCAATTGACCCTGATAACGAATCGGCTAGTAAGTATTATAAACTGTAAATAATATTACCCCTCCCAACAGAGGGGTTTTTTATTTCCTATAAACACGACCCCCACTTTTTTAAATAACCCCCACTTTCTAATACAGGTGGGGGTTTTTATTTAATATAAGTCCAGACCGTCCGAACTCCCTTCGGTCGTGGTCAATCCCCCCGCCCCCTTTTATTTAAGTGCACCACCTATCATTTTAAGAACATGACCCCCTGTTCTAAATTGTTCCCTATATATAAAAAAAAATTTTTGGGAAAAATCTGAAATATTGATTAACTTTGTATTTATTAATATATTTTTATTCTATGAGTCAACAAATGAGAGACCTAATGAGTCGATTTTCTTTATTATTAAATGAATCATCTATTAATCGTGTGTATAATCATTTGATAAAGCATGAATGTTCGATTATAACATCATATAGAAAAAGTCTAACAAATTGTTTGGGTGGTGATGATGACAAGGGATATGTTAATATTCGGATAAACAAGAATAGGAATCGTCATTTAAAATCTGCTTTATTGTATCTTGGTTATGGTGTTACAAAAGTTAAGGGAACGTATATTGAAAATTTTGCTGAGCAAAACGCCATTGAGGTTAATGAGGAAAGTTTCTTTGTTGTTAATATTAAAGACGATTCTAATTTTATTTCGAATATGACCAAGCTTGGTGAGTTATTTTGTCAGGATAGTGTTATGATTATTGAGAAGGGTGGTGATAACAATTATCTTATTGGGACAAATAATTCTGAGTATCCTGGATATGGTAAGATTGAGAAGATGGGTAAATTTAAGCCTCATGTTGAATCTGAATTTATGACAAGGGTTGGTGATAGTCCGTTTTCATTTGAATCATTTGATTTGCTTCAGAACAACACAAAACGTCTTGTGTCTGAGGATGCGAAGATTTTGATGGAGTTTTTATAAAAAATATCTTATATATAACCCCCCATCTGTTATAGGTGGGGTTTTTTATTTATGTGTATATTTATGTATAAACTAATACATAACATATGAAATACATTATAACTGAACAACAGAATATGTTGATATATGTTCTCAGGAGGGTTGAGGAAGATTTTGATTTAATATGGGACATTGTTGATGAGGGGGTGGATGAGTTCATCTGTAATTTCGATAATTTTCAAGAGTATTATGATTATGTATGTTTAACAACGGCTAAGACTTATCTATATCATTATTTTGAAAATGAGGAAGATGATGGATATTCAAAGATGGAAGAATATCTAATTGAATATGTTAAGAAAAACTTCAGAATAAGGATAATGGAATATTGGGATTTTAATAACGATGAATGTTAAGATGTGTTCTTTATTTTTTATTTCATTTATTATTATTATATTTGTAATATGGTTTCAGATAGATTAAAAGATATTATATTCAAAAAACTTTATAAGGAGTTATCCAAGGTCGAGATAATTTCTTATAAGGACAGTGTATACTTTATCGATAGAGATAATAAGTATTGGTATTTTGAATATGAAAATGAGGGTAAGTTATGGTGGAGATATGATTTCTTTAAGAGTTTTTTTGTTCTCTTTTCTTTGGAATCTCCTGATTTTGATAAGATTATGTCCGAATGGGTGGAAGAGGTCCTCAACTGTAAGGTAAATACAACGCTGGTAATAAATCGAGCACGCGCTCTAGTGGTGGAAGAGGTCCTCAACTGTAAGGTAAATACAACGCGGTGTGGCTATTTTAATGGAGATTGCCAGGTGGAAGAGGTCCTCAACTGTAAGGTAACCACAACTGTCGTAGGATGGGCGTATAGCCAACTGAAGGTTGAAGAGGTTCTTAATTGTAAGGTAAATACAACTAGTTGTGCTTATTTAGAGGATATTGAGGGGGTGGAAGAGGTTCTTGCTCATAAAGATGATGTTACCATCTAAAATACTAATACATAATATTTATTACTATGGAAGATTACATTAAAAAAATTGTTAAATATGTCTTGGATGAGAAATATCCTGAGTTCGAGGATGTTGAGGTTACCAGTGAAATGAATCCTCGGAGTTTTTATACAGACAAAAAACGTAATATTGTGTATAATGTTTTTTTGATAATTGATAGTAATACATTTCTTAAGAACGGTCGTGAGTATTGGGAAGATATTAAATCTTTAATTAGGGATACGATTAAATCAATTGGTATTGAAAATACAATTAGTGTTTATATTGAGTTCTCTGACGAAAAATAAATTTTATAATTTGTGTTATGACAAATACAACATTAATATCTGAGATTAATTCACTTCCTAAAGATTTGAGATTACAGGTTGTGGATTTTGTTAAATTCTTAAAAAAGAAGTATAAAACAAAATCAAATTTGAAAGTTAGAGAATTTGGATTTGCCAAAGGTAAGATTATTATTTAATCCCCCCATCTCTTATACAGGTTGGGGTTTTTGTTTTCAGACATATTTATAATAAACAAAAAATATGAACAGAAGTTACAGTAAGATAAGACACATTCAGGAATCCAATCAAAGATTGGAGAGCCGATTATTAAATGAACAAAATAGTAATCCTGGTGGTGGTGCCCCACCTGATGGTGTTAGTTGGTATGATAACACAGTTAAAGAATATCTTAAATTAGGATATAAAGAGGTTAATACTATAACATTACCATTCGGACTTTACACAGAAACTCAAAGTGGGAATCTGACTACGGTTTCAAAAAATGATGGGTCAGACACTGGATATGTTATAATTTCACAAAACAATGGGATTAGAGGACAAAAAGAATCTCCATTTGAATTGAAACCAGATGGAACAACAATTTATGGTGGTAGGGTTATAGTGAGTAATTCTGATTCAATATATAATAATCCAAGTAATAAATCAGAAGATGGTGTAATATTAAAAAAATAATATAATACTACCCCACTTCTCTAATACAGGTGGGGTTTTTTGTTTAATATAAGTCCAGACCGTCCGAACTCCCTTCGGTCGTTGTCAATCCCCCCCGCCCCCTTTTTTTGGTGTTTTGTTATATTTATAATAAAAGAAAATTGTTATGAAAAAAGTTATAAGATTAACGGAATCTGATTTAATTAGAATTGTTAAGAAAACCATTAGTGAACTTGATAAAAGTACCTATGAGAAAGCTTCTAAGATTGCTGATAAAAAAGGTTATACAAAACTTGCCGATAGATTTGCATCACATGGAAAAGAGTTTGGTTTAAATCAAGATAGGGATATAATCTCCATAGTCGTAAAAAAACAGGATGAGCAAACATACAGAGTTAGAATTGTAAATATTGAATCACCAAGAGCAGGTTATCATCAAAATGAATTTGTGATGACAACTGAAGATGTTGATACAGGAGCTACAAAAGTATTTGATATTAATAAATATTCAAATAATATTGAATTTTTTTTAAATGGTGACTATCCCGCATTACCTGAAACAAGAAATGACGCCAAAAAGGTATTAAAACAATTTGAAAAAATTGGTGCTAATGTGACAGAAATTGACCCAAGAAAAATTTCATACGAATACAGTGATTTTAAAAATCAATTATAATAATTAAACCCTTCCTTTATCGGAGGGGTTTTTTGTTGTTAATCCAAAATCTTTTGTTATCTTTGTGGTATGAAAATAGACGACTTTTTAAAAAACCTTAGTATGGAAGAACTTCTTGAAGTTCAATCCAAATCTTCAAGTATAATTCACAATTTTAAGGATGGGTATTTTTATATCTGTAAGGTTCGTTCTTATGGACGTAATTGGAGAGCGTGGGACATCTATAATTTCAATGCTCTTCAAGAGTTATGTTATCAGTATTATGGTGAGGAAGGTATCGTTGATGTCTATTCAAATAACCCTGATTTATCTAAGTTGGATAACTATGGTGTTGTTATGTTTGTTCCATCTATTGAGGACCATCAAATATGGATGGAGTATACCTACCTTAAGAATTCAATTCCCGAATATGAGAATGAACTTAAAGCATGGGAAGAACGTGAAAATGTTCCGTTCAGAGAAAGACCTTATTTTGCTCCGTTACATACTCGTGAGGACATTGATGAACAGATATTAAAGTTGGAGAACTTTGATATGAGTTTTATTGCTCCCGTCTCCGTTAAATATGTCCATAAAGATGAGGAGGAATAGTTCTCTTTTTTTGGGTTAATATCTTAACTCCCTTTTTTTATTTGTTTGATATTTATATATAAACAAATATATACCGTGAAAAAAATAGTAAGACTAACCGAATCTGATTTAACCCGTATTGTTAAACGAGTTGTTGAAGAAAACGAAATGACCGAAGAAGGTAATAATCGTTATATGTTCTTTTCAAATCTACAACAGATGAAGAGACAATGTGAATATCTATTGGACTTTGATGAAAATCAAATTGAGGAGATATTAAATAACGGACATGATTGGGCTCAAGACCATATTTCTGAAGCTAAGAACAATATGGACCAAGTTTTTGATTTCTTAATGAATGAGATTAAAGGTGATGATTCCGATGTTCAGTCAGAATCTTATTTACCAAACATTAAAGGTAAGAAAATATATGAGGACCAATATGGTTCCGTTGAAATTCTACCCATTCAAGAATCAGAATACAAGGGACGTAAGGTTACATTGAATAAACCTTTCTATACTCCTGATGGACCAAAGAAAAGGTCTGTATATGTAAAGAACTCCAAGGGTAATGTTGTTAAGGTTAATTTTGGTGACCCAAATATGGAAATTAAACGTGATATCCCTTCACATAGAAAATCATTTAGAGCAAGACATAAATGTTCCGAGAAGAAAGATAAGACAACGCCAGGATATTGGTCGTGTAAAGCTTGGTAATAATTAGTCTTTTTTGTTTATTAATTTTTTATCAATCTCTTCCCAATAATAATATTCCCAAACGCTGTCTTTTGTGTATCTATAAGTGCGTTCATACTTTTCTAGCCAAATAATATTATTTTCTACCCTTATAGGAATCCAAGCGAATTCAATTATTGTTTTTTTATCAAAAAAATTAGGTTCCGGTTTTACTTTTAATCTCATATTAATCTTCTTTGTTTAATTTTTCATTTATAGCGTCAACAATAAATTTACCTAACTCATATTGGAATTGTTCGGCATCTTCAAAGTTAATGGAGTCATCTTTGTTTTTAAATATATTTTGGATGGCACCCCAACCTCTCACTTCAGATATTAATTGATGACCACCGTCTTTATCTATTCCCCAAATATAATTTCCTCCAAATTCGTCTAATTTTGCAACACCTATAAATTTTTTAATTTCTTTTATCATAAAACAAATATAAGAATAATAAATTAAACCACCAAATAGGATGATTTAGTTTCTTCATATATTTATCTTATATGAATTCAGAACAATTAATTACAGATTTTAATGACGGTGACTATGAAAGTAGTATTAAACCATTATTTAATGATATTATCACTTTTCTAAGGTTTGCCACTAAACACGATTTTATCGATGAATTATTATTGGATAATATTCCTCATGATGAATTTGGTGACGCGTTACCGTACTTAGATAGTTTAGGTAAAGTAGATAAGTTGGATTACGATAGTGTTCCTGACAATTTTAAAAACGAATTGTTATCGTATAAATTAGAGAAAAACCCTCAGGAAACTTTAAATTACATTACTAATAATTTAATAAATGATGTTTATGTTATGAATGGCGGTTATTATCTGTATGTTAAAGACAGAACAGAACTTGCCGACCTTTTTGAAAGTGGTGGTAGAGATACTTCTCCTCATGATTATGCCAAATCTGTTTTGGGTGAGGATTCATGGGAACCATATTGGGAGACTACGGACGATGTATATAGTGATGTTATTGATGAGTTAAATGAAAATAACCTTGGACATTTGTCCAAATATATTATTGAACACATTGGAGGTCAGGAATTTTCTTTGGAGGATTATGATGACGAGTTATTTCATACCTTTTCTACAGAACAAGGAACTGAGGGAACATTCCAAATAACCAAAGAGAATGTGATGAGGTTAATCAAGGATGAAAGTGCTATGAAAGAAATGTTAAAAGGTGATTTATCTGATTTAAAGAGTGAATTATATTCCATCCACAATAATGCTTATAACAGTGCTTACGAAACGGAAATCTATAATGATGTGTGGTCAGAGTTATCTACTTATTTTGTTACAGGGTCTTGGGAGACAGATACAAAAGAAAGATACGATGGGAAGAAAATTTATCACGAATATATTAAAATCAATGATTTCCCGCAAGTTGTTTACGATTTCTTATCCGACAATAAGGGTGGTACTTATAACGAAAGTTTTATGGAATATTTTGGTAGTTATGTTGGGGTTATTGCCACTTTAATGGATAACCATGGTGATTATGATTGGTTAAGTTTTAGAGTCCCTGATTATCCTGATTGGGGGACAACTAAAAAAAATATAAACGACTATTTCACTGATTATATATGAAATATATTGTAACTAAATCTCAATTATTAGAAGCGACAAAGTTCCCAAAGGGAAATGTTGTTTCTGACAAATATTGCCCAATGGTTGAGAAACTTATTATAGACCACTATGGTGATAAAATTTGTGATATTCTTGTCATACCCTCACCAGATAACGAACAATCTCATTATGTCTCTCATTATGTTTTAATCTCGTATAATGGTTATTCTGTTGATGGAAAAAACGGGATAAAGGATAAAATTGAAAAATTAATTGATAGTTTTTTTCCTATTGAACCTTTGGTTGTAATTATGGACAATGACTCAGGATGTGACGATAATGACAGTAACCTTTAAGAAATATGGAATATAAATTAACAAAAAAACAATTATTCAATTCCTTCAAATCTATAATGGAAGACTATTCTAAATTGGATAGTGCCGAAAAGAGTTATGACTATTATGATTCTGAAAAACATAGATATGTTGATGCGAATGTCGATAACTATTATGAAGATTTAGAAATGGATTGGGAGAATGATGATTGGATATTCCAAGTTCAGTATGAAAGAGGTGATTGGGGACACGGTCTTGAGTTACCTATTTTAAGATATACCGAATACATGGGGTCAGGTAGATTTATGACCATTAAATCATTGTTTGGTGACCTTTTTGAACCTCTATTAAAAGAATGGTTCAATAATACTTATCCTGTGAAGACACCTATAAAAACAGTAACAAAAGAAAACGACTAATATGAAAATTTTAATTACCGAAGAACAATATAAATTATTGGAAGGACTCCTAATCGAAGGTGAAAATAAACCAACCAACCCAAAACTTTGGTCACAATGTTTGGCTTGGGCAAGGTCAAGATATAAAGTTTGTCCAAGCGCTTATTGTAATGGTGCTGCGGCTAAAAGATATAAATCTAAAGGAGGTCGTTGGAAAAAGAAACCGACCAATGAATCAGAAGAAAGAAACGAGGCATCAAGTCCTGCGCAACAAGCGGCGATTGCTATTAATATGAAAAAAAAAGGGATTGAACCAAAAAAAGAATCATTTAATGAGGATTTAAAACGATGGTTTAAAGAAAAATGGGTTGATGTAAGTAAAAAAGTCGATGGTAAACATCCACCTTGTGGAAGAAAAGATGCTGACGGTAAAGCGTATCCAAAATGTCGTCCATCAAAAAAGGTTTCATCTGAAACACCAAAGGTTGCTTCATCATATGACAAGGATGAGAAAAAAGCGATGACTCAACAAAAAAGAAGGGCGGAAAAGAAAGACCCAAAAGTAGGAACAGGTAATAAACCAACCATGACTCATTACAAAAAATGAAAATAATAATTACGGAAAATCAAATTGATAAATTACAGGCTCATATTCAAAATGTGATTGACTCCGAATTGGATAATATACGTGAGGAATCTCAAGAATGGGGATTAGGTGAAATGGATGAGTTGGATGAAGTTGATTCCATAGATAAAATTGTTATTGATAGAGTTGTTCCTCATGTTGGGATTGTTGTTTATATTGACATTTATACTAACACAGGACGAGAAGATTTTGATAATATTAGAGCCGAGATTCAATATAGGGTTTCAGAATGGGTACCTAACGTAAAACTATTCATTAACAACATTATTAGATAATGTGATTTTTTATTTAATTGAGTATATTTATAATTAAAAATAAAATATGAAACATTTATTAAATAACATTTCTAAGGAAGAAAAAAATAATATCCTTAAACAACACTCAGGTGGAATGAAAGTTATGACCGAAAATTTCCGTAGGTTGATGGGGGCTAAACATGGTAATGTTAAACCATTGGTTAATGAACAAGAAGAAGAGAATTATGACGATGATTTCTTCTATAAAGTAAGACCGTCCCAATCATATTATTATGATAAAAATGATAATGTATCAGATATTGAAGATGATACGGATATGGACGTTGAAGAATGGGATGAAGACGATTTCGATGCTTTTTATGAAAAATACCCATATAAAAAAGGTCAAAGAACTTTCCCTGATACTGAACACGGAAGAAGATGGTTTAAAGGATATTCTCAGGAACACGGTGGAAAGTTTCCTGTATTTAAAAGAAAGAAATCGGTTAATGAACAAGAAGACGAAGATTATACTGAAGCTCGTAGAGAATATCGTGGTGATAGTTCCTTAAGCGGGAAGTATAAAGGATATTTAAAAAACGGTGATAAGGATGAGGTTTCTGAGTTATTATCAAATTTACCATCAGATACTCAATTTCTCGCATTAATAGATTGTGAATATGCCGATTTTAGCGATATTGATTTAGACAACTTTAATGATTTGGTTTTTATAAATTTAGACAGCACACCAAACAACTTAATAAAAACAAATGGTCACTCTTTTGAACATGATAGTGGGTCATTTTACGTTACTAAAAAAATGAAATCGGTTAATGAACAAGTTCGTTCAGCAGATGCCGAATTTTACAGTGATAATTCCCATAGTAGGGCGGAAAATGGTCTGGTATATTTAAAAAACGGTGATAAGGATGAGGTTTCTGACTTATTATCAAATTTACCATCAGACACTACTTATATGGCATTACTAGATTGTGAAAGAGCTGATTTTAGAGATATTGATTTAAAAGACTTTAAACGTTTGGCTTTTATAAATTTAAAAGGCACACCAAACAACTTATTAAAAACAAATGGTCACTCTTTTGAAGATAATGGTGGGTCATTTTACGTTCCTAAAGACATGTAATAAAACAACATAAAATTACTTAAAAACCCCATTTTAAAAGAGTGGGGTTTTTTGTTTCAAAAACTTTTCCTATCTTTGTTCTATGAAAAAATTCATATTACTAACCCTTATTTCATTCATTTTAGTTTCTTGTAATCCCATGATGCACGTTGTTGGTTCGGGTATGAGAAAAATGAATATCAAACAAAATAAATATTCGGCAAAAAAACCGTATGTTAAAAGTTAACAGTATGAAATTTCCCCAACATCTATTAAAAGTATTGGAAAAAACCAATCCTGAAATAATGGATATACATGTTATTGACCACGAAGAATTTCCTGTTATTAACCAACTAAGTTTTGATAGGAAATTTAAGTTCATCGTGAATTTAAGGGTGTTACTTAACGATAAATTCAACGATTATGACACTCGTTGTATGATTAATCTAAAAAAATATGAGTCCCTTATTGGAAGTTTATATAGTATGTCCTTTCCTGATAACGATAATGTAACGATTAATGTTGTTGATATTATTGTCCCCCCAAGAAGGGACCCTCATTCTCGTGAGGAATTTTTTAAGATATGGGAGTAACTATATTTTATTACGGGGTATTTATATGATATGAACTACATCATCACTGAAAATAGAATACACGAGTTAAAAACCAATTTTCTTAACAGTTATATCACCAGTAATATTACACGACATGATACGTATATTTTAATATATAATACCAGTAATGATTATGACTTTGAAAATTTAGAACCTTTTTTTGAGTATGATTATAGTGATGGGAGATTATTCATTAACTCCGACATTAGAGACAATTTTATGTCTTTATTTGGTGCCGAGAATTCCGAGGCAGATGAATTCATTTCAGATTGGTTCTCAGATAAATTTGGTGTTACCGTAGAATTTACCGCATAAGATGAAAATATTAATTAAAGAATCACAGTTAATAAGTTTTATTAAAAATAAACTTGGTGTTGATTTAACCGACAGGATAAATATTGTAACCAATAAGTGGGAATTACCTATGGAGTTATCTGGAGTAATACATCCAACTAATTTGAACGGATATCTTAATAAATATGGCCCCATGTTTACAATTAAAACAAAGAACAATATGTATCTGACCCAAGATAGAGGGAAAGATAGAGAATGGTTTGTTAAGGATAAAAACAATAGGATTGTTGACGAGACCGAAGTAATGTCTGAACTTGGTGTTGGTCAATTAGGATTATCGATGAATGACTTAATTTCAATGTATTTTTAAACTTATTTTCAAGTATTTATTATTATGAAATATCTTATTACTGAAGACCAATATCAGAGAGTTGTTAAAGGTAACCCCAACATTGAATCATTAATCATTAAGTTCTTAGATAACTACATGAAGGGGGTGACATATATATCTACCCCAAAATCACGTAATTATGGTAATCTTAGACAAGATTGGTGTAAAAACGGTATTGAGGTAATGGGGTCTTATTATTACTTTGAAGATGGTGAATTTTATAACGGGCATTTGTCGGTTGACGAAGAATTGGTTAAAGATATTATGACCTTGTTTAGAGTAAGGAAATCATACGTTTTACACGTTATTTCTGATTGGTTTGAGGAAAAATACTCCACAGAATTTGCTAGAAAAATGGGCGAACCTGAACTTGGTATTGATGATGTTGATACTGATGATAAAAAAGTGGCTTGTTCTAAAGAATCCACATTACCTGAGGGGATTACTAAAGATGAGATGGTGGATTTTATTGTTAAAAATACCGCGTATCGTAGAGATGAGGTGATTAACAAAATTGAATCAGG
>B570J29032_109958510_pt1 | contig 13284 bp, 8 predicted proteins | sample LakMenEpi16Nov12_FD_29032 | JGI IMG/M metagenome (IMG submission 29032)
CCCGACAAGTAACCCAACTAAACGCTGGCAAGAAAACGGCTGGAATAGACGGTAAAGCGTCCCTTAATTTTGAAGAACGCTTTATCCTAGCAGACCTCATAGGTCAGAACTACTCTAACTGGAAACACTCAGGCTTACGAGAAATACCTATCCCAAAAAAGGACGGAACCACTCGGATGTTAAAAGTGCCTACCATAGCAGATAGAGCTTGGCAATGCCTCGCAAAATATGCTCTCGAACCAGCGCACGAAGCAACTTTCCACGAACATAGCTATGGGTTCAGAACAGGACGCTCGGCACATGATGCTCAGAAAAAACTGTTCCAGAACCTAAGAAGTAACGCAAGTGGAATAAATAAAAGAGCTATCGAGCTTGATATTGAAAAATGCTTCGATAGGATTAACCACTCAACAATCATGGACAACCTAATCGCCCCCAAAGGGCTAAAGCTCGGCATCTTCCGATGCCTTAAAGCTGGAACAAACGTAGGATTCCCTGAACAAGGAACCCCGCAAGGGGGAGTAGTCAGTCCACTGTTAGCCAACATTGCCTTAAACGGTATCGAAAGTATCCATAAATCCTACGAAAAACAACCCAACGGAAAACCTAGATGGAACAGATGGACAGAACCAACAATCCGCTACGCGGACGACATGGTAATCATCCTAAAACCAGAAGACAATGCAACGGCAATACTTGAAAAAGTCAGCGAATTTCTAGCCCAAAGAGGAATGAACGTCAATGAAAAGAAAACCAAGATAACCGCCGCGACAGATGGATTTGACTTCCTCGGTTGGCACTTTAAAGTGCAAAACAACACAAAGTTTCGCTGTGTCCCCTCAGTGGATAACTTCAAGGCTTTCCGTAAGAAGGTAAAACACATCGTCAACAACTCGAATTATGGAGCCAAAACAAAGGCCGAGAAATTAGCCCCATTGGTCAGAGGCTGGAGGCAATACCACAAATACTGCAAGATGGACGGGGCAAGAAACTCTCTTTACTTCATCCAAAAACGGGCATACACGGTATTCAATAAGGAAACCAAACAGAATCGCAACACTAGTAAAACATTACTGGATAAAGCCTTTCCGTCAGTTCCTTACTCCGAAAACAAACACGTCAACGTCAAAGGAAATAAATCACCTTACGACGGAGATTTGGTCTACTGGAGCGAGCGCAAAAGCAAACTCTACACAGACATGACCTCTGAAGCCCTAAAACGGCAAAACCATTCATGTGGCTCCTGTGGACTCAAATTCATAGGAGAAGAGAAAGTGCATTTACATCATTTAGACGGAAATCACGACAATTGGAAGTATAAGAATCTTGTAGCAATACATCAATCTTGTCACGACTATCTTCACATGAGCATGGGTTAATCCCCTAATATATCGGGAGCCGTATGATGCGAAAGTATCATGTACGGATCTAACAGAGAGGGGCAGAGCGTAATAGCTCTCCTCGACTCTACCAGAAACTCAGTCGTCACCGTAATTTGAACACTTTAATGATTTACGATGACAACCGACATCAGCACCAGTCGGAAGTGACGAATATTTTGGCGGATTTGGTTTAGGAATGGAATGTGTCACTTCTCATTTATTTGCCCGTCTGAGCATTTACACTTATTACATCATTGGGATGCTTCCGATAAACGTATAATGGTTACGTAAAAAAATAATTACAAAATATGAACAACAAATATAGTGAATTGTTGCAAGAATATGAAAAACTTCAGGCTGAAGAGCAAAAAAAAATAAATTTTATTATTTGGCTGAGGGCTTATTTCGGATCGATAGGACTTTTAAGTATCTATTTAATTTTTCAAAATTCAAAAATTCAATGGATAATTCTGTTAATTGTCTCAATTATAATATTTGTAACTTTGATTAAAATTCATAAATCATTAATTAAAAATGAAAAACTTTTCTCATTCTTAAAAAGAATAAATGAAGATGAATATAAATATGTAAATGATAATTATCTTCCATTTGATAGTGGTAAAGAATTCATTTCTCCATTAAATTCATTAATTATTGATCTTAATATTTTCGGGTATAACTCGCTTTTTCAGCATATAAACAGAACAGAAACCTTTATGGGCAAAGAAAGACTTGCTAAAATTCTTCTGGGAGATTTAGAAACAAATCAAATTATGTTTTATAATCAAGCAGTAGAAGAATTGAAAACAAGACTAACTTGGTGTCAAAAATTTAGAGCAGTTGCGAGATTATATCCAGATAATCAAGAATATTATCTTAAGCTAGTAAACTGGAATAATATGCTTTCTAATTCATTAGAAAGATTAAGGTTTAATCAAATATACTTCTTTATTACACCAGTTTTATTAACTATTTTTTGTTATTTATTGCTAGTAAATAAAGTCCAAACTTTTTTTATTTTAAGCTGTTCATTGTTTGTGATTAATTTACTAATCTTATTATTAAACTATAAAAATATCAAAAAGGAATTACTTCTGGTCGAAAAAATATATAAATCTATCGAAAAATATAGCAACTTGATTTGTTTAATTGAGCTTGAAGATTTTAACACTGTTTTGTTGCGTGATCTAAAATCAAATCTCATTAGTGATAAAACTAAGGCTAGCAAATCAGTAATGCGTCTTGCCAGAATTTTAGATGATCTTGAAACAATTAATAGTCCTTGGGCATTAATCTTACTCAACGGTTTCTTTTTATATCACTTGCACATTTCATTTTCTTTATTTCAATGGAAAACTAAGCACGGTGACGATCTAAAAAAATTTTTGATGACAATTGGGGAGTTTGACGCATTAATAAGCTTAACAAACTTTGTTTTTAATAACCCTGATTTTAAATATCCAAAAATTAATAACCAAGGTGAACTTGTGTTTAAAGACCTATCTCATCCTCTAATTAAAAAAAAGTCAAGGGTATATTCAGATATATCATTTCAAGATAAAAAAATTATTTTGCTTACGGGATCAAATATGTCAGGAAAAAGTACTTTTTTAAGGTCATTAGGAATTAATATTATTTTGGCAAAAGCTGGATTGCCAGTTTGTGCTTCAGAAGCTAATATATTTCCTTTTGAGATACTATCTTTTATGACCAAAAAAGACTCATTACAAGAAAGTGAATCCTATTTTTGGGCGGAGTTAAAATCTTTAAAATTTATTATTGATAGACTAAAAGAAGGAAAAAAGTGTTTTGTTATTTTAGATGAAATATTGCGTGGAACAAATTCTAACGATAAGAAAACTGGAACAATTCTTATAATCAAAAATTTAGTAAGATTGAATGCAATAGGAGTGATAGCAACACACGATTTAGAAATCTGTGAGTTAAGTGATAAATATCCAATCTACTTAGAGAATAAATGTTTTGAGGTAGAAGTACTAAACGATGAATTAATTTTTGATTATAAACTTCGTGATGGAATTAGTAAAAATACAACTGCTTCGTTATTAATAAAAAAAATTGGTCTTATAAATTGAGAATTTGTATATTACACTTTTTATACAAGCGAACTTATATAATGATTTCCGCTCTTATTGAACTTTACGAATCAATTGTCATCCTTGTATGAGTACAGCTTTGACCCTAATTGATTGACAAAACTTCTAGAACCCTTTGAGAATAAGGACTTCATCGCATTCATTCCTGATTGGTTAAGTAGGTAGGCGCAATTAATTTTTTAGAGAATCGAGTCACAGCAAGGCTTTTAAGGAAATCTATTTTACATTTAAATCCACCCACCTACTTAAAAGTTTTATGTCTCAAGGGTTTGAGACCGATAACCTAAGTCAAAAAACTAGTCGTCAAGATGCTGGTCAGCTATCCTTGATTCCTTATACTCTTAAATGCTTACTATACAAGGATTGTAGAGCTTTTGTTTAAACTTTTGTCAGTCAATCAGGTTTTGACCTAATCTATCCGCATGCGAAAATAGCTATGTCCTCGAAACCAGTGGGGATCTATCCAACGTCGTTTCTTCGATGCTACCCCCGTATTTATCACAAAGAAAGCTTGAGAGGCTATAGTCTTTATCTGTCAAAGTGTCGGCGGAATAAGGGTTTCAACAAGGTGTTGATTTTTCATACCCCTTTGAGCGGGGTCAATCCTTGATTAAATAAGGCTTCCAGCGACTGCGAACGCAAAGTTTGTGAGAAATACAGGTACTACCTCAACTCCTTGCCCCCCTTTTAAGAGAATTAAAAGTAAAATGTAGAAATAGGAGTTATAATTCAATTATAATATTACGATCATTGGGAGTGTTCTGAATACTCTTTCAACATCAATCCGTAAAGTGGGAATAAATACTCAGATAAACAGATAGTTTCATTCTGAAACTTGGCTAGTATAGTTAACTATTATTAAGGCTAGAGACTAAAACATCGTTAAGGAATGAAAATCTTTAAGTTGTGCATTTAAAGTTCCAAAACAAGAGCTTCATATTTGTAAGGAATAATCATTCCCATAATTATTATCAAAGACTAAAGCAATGTTGTTAGCTTTAGTTCATATTCACAGACTACATTAATATAAATAAAAAAAATGAACTTAAAAGTCAGATGGCTGGAAAGCATAGATCTAATTAGTGTTAAAGATTGGAATAACATATTTGATACAATTAAAATAGTGAAAAGCTATGATTTTACAAAAGCAGTAGAACAGTCTAGTCTTTCCAATTTTCGAATTAACTATATGGTAATTTATAACATAAATGACATTATTGCTATATTACCTTGTTTTATTTATTCTATTGAACTTGAAACACTCGCAGGAAATAAAATTAAAAGTTTGGTTTCAAAGTTAAGAAGGTTTTATCCAAAATTTCTGATGGCAAGGGTTTTAGGGATTGGTTCTCCAGTTGCTACTTGTGAAAATCATATTGGCATTGCTTCGAATATAAGTAAAGATCAACAAAAATCACTGGGAAGTTTTATCCTCAATGAACTTTTGACTTTCTCCAAAAATAATCAAATCAATTTGATTATTGTCAAGGAAGTACCCGAAAATGAAAAAAATAATTTTAAGATAATTTTTGAAGATAAATTTCAATTTTATGAGTCATTACCTAATTCTTTTATTCCTATTGGCGGTGCGTTTAATCCTTATCCTATAGCCCTTAGAAAAAAATATAGACAAAGATTTCGTAATGCTATAAAGGTATCTAGTGATGCTATGATAAAGTGGGAATCAGTTGAAGATTTTGCTTCATTGTCAGATGATATCTGTGATTTATATTTGAATGTTTATCAAAAAAGTCAATATAAATTTGAAAGGTTAAATTCAAATTTTTTCCATCATATTAATAAGTTTTTACCAAAAAATAGTTTTTTATTAATTGCTAAAAATTCCCATGACATCCTTTTAGCAGTTGAGCTCGTTCTTGAAGAAAAAGATAGCTTAATTCCTTTGTATCTTGGATTAAACTATGAAAACATTGACAATACGGACAGAGTTTATCAAAATGTTATTTTTCGCTCATTAATTGAAGCAGAAAAAAGAAATAAAAAATATGTTATATTAGGTCAAACAAGTTACACTCCGAAAGCTTATTCTGGATCTTTATTTGAAAAGTTGTATTTAGGTGTTTATTTTAAAAATGATTTTTTTAATATTATTTTAAAAATAATATTTCCTTATCTTTTTCCTGCTTTTGAAAAACCCTTTATTAATTGTTACAAAGAACAATTTAAAGAAGATTTAAATATTTTTATGAAAGATATAAATAGAATACCTATTAAGTAATTATGGAGTTATTATGTTGCTACTATCATGGAAAACTTTTCATTCAATTGATAACCTCCCTTCAAATATTTGGGAGGAAAAAATATCAAACAAAAATGTTGGATTAGATCCAAGATTTATGAGAGTAGTTGAAAAAATTCATTCTACGGATAAATTTTATTATTGTTTAGCTTTTAATGAGAAAGAGCAAATAATTGGAATAGCTTTTTTTTATACAGTATCTTACGATTTAATTCGCAATATTAATAGACCAATAAAACAATTTTTTGAGTTATTGAGAAAGTTATATCCTTCACTATTAAAAATATCCATTGGCATGACTGCAACTTTTGAAACTTATGGCTCTCATTTTTGGTATGATTCAGAAGTATGGAATTACGAAAAATTTATTGAAAGTTTTTTAGAGCATATTAGTAAAGAAGATAAAAAATTTCAAATTATCGTATTAAGAGATTATATTGTAAATGGTGATTTTAAAAATGAAAATATTCAAAATCAATTAAATTTCAACCAACACTTGGGATTTATTAATGCTGAAACTTTTTCAATTTATAAAATTTTATTCAAACAAAACTTAAAACCAGATGGTTATATTAATGAACTTAAAAAAAAGCACAGGGTATATCTACGAAAAATTATTAGAGAGCGTGTTTTAGCAGATTTAAAAGTTGAGATTATTGAGGATTTTATCCCGTATTTAGAAGATATATATCCATTGTATGTAAATGTGAATCAAAATGCTAAAGAATATCACACTGACTGTTTAGAGAAACAATTTTTTTTAGAAATCAAGAAACAGTTTGGGAAAGATACCAAGGTAATCAGTATTAAAAATTCAGAAGAAAAAATTATAGCTTTTACCTTACTAATTAATTGTCAGGATACAATGATCCCTTATCTAATTGGGCTAGATTATAGATATAGTAGAAAATTTAATCTTTGGTATCATTGCGTATGGGAGGCTATAGTATATTCAGCTCAGGTTAATAAAAAAGTTGTGGATTTGGGAGCTACTAACTCTTCTATGAAGCGTAAACTTGGAGCAGTCTCATTTCCTTTAAATTTATCTATTCGTTTCCGAAATAATTTATTAAATAAGATTCTTAAACCCATTTTACCGACTCTAGCCAAGTAAATCAATAAAACTACAATTACTGAGCTGAATTTAGATATTTTTCTACTAAAAAATATCAGCTGGATTAGCATCACTTAACTTTTTAACAGCAATAAATCCAGAAAAACAACACATGAATATAGTAAGAATAAAAACTTTTACAATAATATCAAAACTCATTTGTAAAGGAATTTTAGTATTAGATTCTAGAAAGTTATAAACGCCATAAGAAATAAAAAAGCTAGGGATAAAACCCACTATGCCCAAAATTATCGCCTCTTGCAAAACTATTTTTAACAGAAAGCGATCACTATATCCTATCGCTTTAAGAGTAGCATATTCAGATAGATGCTCGCTGACATCAGTGTAAAGAACCTGATATACTACCACAACCCCTACAATAAAACCAATAGCTACACCGAAATTGAGAATTTTTCCTTCAGGAAATTGAGCAATGTAATTCTGTTCTATTTGCATTAGTTCTTCCTTACTTACAGCTTTGACATCTTTACTTAAATTTTTCTTAATATTGTCAATAATTGTTTTTTTTGAAACTCCTTGTTCTAAAGTAAGAATTCCAACAGAGATTTTTTTTAAGATGTTGTTACCATTTTGTATTCCATAGTTCCAGTCACTCATTACGACATGACCTTGATCGAAAACAGTGCTACCCATATTAAATAACCCAGCAATCCGAATCATGCGATTATTCATTATAGTGATTACTTCCCCATCTTGAATAAACAGTTGTGTAATTTTGCCTAATTGGGGTTGTCCTAGACGATCAAATAAAACATTTTTAGGAATGGTAAGTAGGTCTAATTGTTGATTAATTTCAGGCAAGATAAACACAGGTTGTTGAGGATTGAAAGCTAAAACTCTTACTTTATAAGCTTTTCTTACATCAATACTTTTTTCGTCAGTTGAAGATTTGATGTTTTCAGGATTAACCCATTCTGCACTTCCTATATACAAGGGACTGGCAGAAGCTACACCAGCAATGGCATTTGCTTGATACAAATAAACTTTAGGAAAAGAACTACTACCTATATTTTGAGCGTAAGCTGAAATTAAGTAAAGATCACCATTTAGATTTTCAGGAACGAGAGTAATACCATCAAATAATAACGATCTCAGCCCTAATTGTGTAAACATTAAAATATCAGCAAATGCTATTCCAATAAGAGCTACCAACAATCTAGTTTTTTTATGGGATAGTTGTAACCAAGCAATAGGTATTTTTCGACAAATATATTTGTTGATAATTTTGATAGTAAATTTGCTGATCATTTTGTTTTAATCTCAATTCTTACTTGCATATTAGTTAGACTAGCAACTTTGGGACTATCTAGAGAATGAATCCTAATTTTAACCTGAACAACGCGACTATTTTCATCTTGGGTAGGATCTGAAGAACTATCCAAGATTTGCTGATTTCCAACTTGTAGGCCGATATATTCGACAAATCCTCTTATTTCTCCCTCAAAACCTCCGTATTCACTTTTAATCTTAACAGTCTGTCCAATAGCGACTTTAGCAACATCTGTTTCGTAAACTTCTGCCACAGCATACATTTGGTCAGTTTGTCCTATTTCAACAATTCCTTGTTTAATATTAACTTGTTCGCCTACACGAGTATTAATTCGTAAAATTTGGCCAGATATTGGTACTCGTACTTTTGTATCATCTAAATCTGCTTGACGTTGTTTTACTACAACCAAAGCTCTTGCTAGTTCTGCCTGAGCTACTTTTATATCTACAGGGCGAATTTCTAAAAGTTTAGCAAAATTTTCTTTTTCTTGAATAATTTGTTGTTGCAATGCTTGAATTATATTATTTAACTGAGCTTTTCTTTGCGTTAAAGTTGTCTTTGTTATTTCAAGCTGTTCTAAACTTAAGTCTAAATCTTTTTGACTAATTGCTCCTTCTTTGTGAAGAAATTCATTTCGTTCATAGTTAGATTGAGCTTGTTTTAATTGAATCTCAACAATTTTAATCATTGCCTTTTTTTCTTCAGCTTCGTTAAATAACTGAGCTTCTAAACGAGCGATATTAGCTTTTTGTGCAGCGATTTCTGCTTTTTTTGCATCCCCAGAAAGAATTTGTACTAGTTTGGCTTTATAAAAATCAACAAATTTTTGTGATTCTTCTAAATCTTGAGTTCTTTTTTGGACACCTTGAAGAATAGCAATTACTTGATTTGCTTTAACCCAATCACCCTCTTGGACTAAAATTTCATTAACGCGGCTACTTTCTGCATTGGCAACAGAAAGCCTAATAGTTTCTCCTTTAGGAACTAGTTTACCTAAAGCTATTACTTTTTCATTTTGAGTTATATTTTTTTTTATTTCTGAAATACTAACTTCTGGTGATTTTAAAAAATAAATCATAAAAAAATTAATACCAATACAAACTAAAATTATAAAAAGAATATCCCTAATAGAAGAAAAATGTTTTTTCAATAAATTTGATATCATTATACTTATTTAATACTTACTTTTATAGGGTAGCCGCGTAAAGCGGGACACTTTGATCTGGGTCTTCCCCAGTGAAAATGGCTGTAAGGCTTACTCTGTCCGACAAAAGCTAGAACTCTCTCAGGGCAAGGTGTCCCGCCTTAAGTTAGTACTCCTCTTGTGCAGAAATACTATATTTTTTGTCTATATATTCTAGGGCATTCAGTAAAATATCTAGATGCTCTTTTTCATGAGTTGACATTAAACTTATTCGCACACGTGCTAATTTTTTGGGAACTGCTGGATACAAAACAGGATTGACATAGACATTCATTTCATGTAATTCCCTACATATCTCCTTAACTTTAAAATCATCTCCAATTATGATGGGGAAAATAGCAGTTTCACTATTTCCAATATTAAACCCCATTTTTCTAAGATTTGATCTCAAATAAAAAATGTTATTCCAAAGCTTATGTCTAATTTCTGGCTCATTTTCGATTACTTCAATTGCAGCTAGAAGGGATGCACATGTTTGAGGAGACATCGCAGTGGAGAACATATAACTCCTAGAGTAGAAATGAAGCATTCGTATTACTTCTTTAGTCCCAGCGACAAATCCACCAACACCTCCTAATGCTTTAGAAAAAGTTCCACTAACTAAATCTATTTCCCCCTCAACGTTATGATGTTCTAAGGTACCTTTTCCATTTTTACCAATTACACCAGTGGCATGTGCTTCATCTACAAAAGTATAAGCATTATACTTTCTAGCCAATCCAACTATTTTGTCTAAAGGGGCAATATCTCCATCCATAGAGTACACACCATCGACTGCAATCATCTTAGTCCTATAATTATCTTTATATTTTTTTAAAATCTTTTCCAAAGAATCTAAATTGTTGTGTCTAAAATTTTTAGTATTTGTGCCTTGACATCCATCAATAATACTTGCATGAACAAACCTATCAAGAATAGCTACATCTTCTTTCTGAAGAAGTGACAACAAAGTGCTGCTATTACTCCCAAAACCTGAAGTATATATAATTGCACTCTCACATCCTTTAAATTTGGCAATTTTCTCTTCAAGTTCTACATGAATGTCTAAAGTTCCACCTAGTAAAGGCACGCTACCAGAACCCGCTCCATATTTGATGAGGGCTTGCATTCCTGCTTCCACAACTGTGGGATGTGTTGTTAAATTTAGATAGTCATTAGATGCAAAATAAATCATTTTTTTATGTTCACCTGTATATAAGTCCCTTACGACTCTAACTGGTGAGGATGAGTTTAGTGCAACTCTTTTGTAATAAAAATGGTGTTGCTGTAGATAATCATCATACATCTCGTTAAATGCTCTAGCACGTTCATTTATATCAAGATCTGGGCAATTTAGAAAATCAGCAAAAGTTTTTTCCATTTTCATTTCCATTTTCTGTTGGTTTATATCTTTTTGATTGAACAATAAATTTACATTTTTAAAGCAGAAGATAATTCCACATCACTTTTAACCTTCCAGATAATAGAATCGAGATAGTAGTGGTGAAAAGCAACTCCCCAGAAAAAAGAAGATAAAATATAATTAATTAACTCGCTACTGATGAGAATATTAGAAGTAACTCTGGGGATATATGATATTAAATTAAAGGCTAAAGCGAGCGCTATAAAAACTTTGATTTTTTGTGTTAATACTACAGCAAAACCAAAACGCTCCTCTTCACCTGATTTATATTTATTAATATTATGGTAGTTAACAATTTTATGATATTGTATATTATGAAAAATAGTTAAAGAAGCTATAATTACATAAAGAGGAAGATTCAGATGAAGTATTAAATTATAAGAAAAAAGAACAGTAATCAACAATAACCATTTAGGATAGTTATTAGTTAATTGTTCCCTAGTAGATTTCTCTCTAAATAAAATAACTAAATAAGTAATTATTGTTAATACAAAGCCGATCAGACAAAGAAAGCTGACAAATTGAAGAAGTAAACTTAATGTAAAATACCGTGTCAAGTTTATTATAACCGAAGCTATAAGATTAATAGAAGATATAATGCGTAGATAAAACTTTGCTGAATAAAAGTTGTTAACAAAGGAAAGTAATAATAAAACTCCTCCAATTATTCCAGTATATATGGAAACATTTAGCCATGCTTCTATTGGAATTACTAAAGTTTCAGAAATATGCATTGGTTCAATTTTATCAAACTGACCATGAACAAATGGATAAATGCTTCCAAACATTAGTAATAAACCGTCAAGTTTTCTTGTTATCTCATCCGTTTCGCCGTTTTTTTTACGGTATAAAACTATAAAACCCCAATGTTGTCTAATTAAGTGATAATAAGCAAAACAAAGACCAAATCTATTAAAAACAATAAAAGCAGCACTGGTTTCATTAAGGTCAGTATGAACTGAAAATATGGAGATTAAAAAGAGAGGTCCAATAATAAAAACGATAAGACTCTGCCAAAGTAAAGATTTGTTGTTTTCACGATATTCATTATCAAAATATGTTCTTGTATATGTGGCAAAAGCGTGAGTCGCATCAAAAAGCATAGCCCAAAGCAAATATATTACCCCAATACAAATGTTCTTGTCTAAAACATAGTATCCAGTCAACAAGTAATAAATACCGATAATAACAAAACCAACCAAGGCTGAAAATATCAACCATTGTAAATCTTCTCTTTTGTTAATTATCCATTTCGGATTGTTTAGAGTTAAAGTGTTCATAAGGGAGGAGAAAAACGTTCAGGAAATAAACCCAAAAAAGGTAGTGATTCGACAGTAGCGTTGGTGGCTTAAACCTTTGCTAATTGGGAATTGTAGCCGTGTATAAAATACCAAATTGCCCAATATGATTATCCACATTTTTGGAAAAAGAAGGGCTTTCTCGCACCAGTCGAGAAATTTGTTATGGCAAGGTATTATTTAATCTTTCAATGTGATTAGACCTGTCCGAAATATAATCTCAAGCCTCAAATGCTTACACCACAAGCAATACAAGGAATACAATTTGTTTTTAATGTCTCATTCTTTTTCTTCAGAATTGAATTAGGAACCAAAACACACGGTTTCAGATACTTTTGGGTATTTCTAGGAAATGCGGTGAAGGCTTACTGTGACTGGGTTGTGAATTTTCGGACAAGTCTATTAGTTTGACTTGTCTCTTTGCCGACTGTTCGATTCACTACCAAATTTTACAGAAATTTTTTGGATAAGAGTTTTAAATGCCAGCAACATAGATTATACCATAACATTAATTCGATTATACCATAACATTAATTCTATTGTTTATCATTTGCTCATTATTTTATAAAGCTTAATAATTTTTTACCCACTATAGCAATCCTAAATAGGTTATGTAAAAAGACCATTAAGGAATGTCACGAAAGGACTACTGATGTCGTGACTAAGTTCATGTCCATTTTTACTAAGGAATACCCTTTAAACCCTTACTGCATAAAGCTTGTAGCCTTAGCATTGTTTTTTGTCCAGTGCGATTCGTTACATAACTTTACATCGTGTCCTATTTTCTTCTTATGTCGGTAACTGGGTAGAGGCGATCGCAGCCTTACAACCAGATAAGGGTTTAAGGTAACTGTCAATTACTTACTGGACAGTGTAAACTTACAGCTAATTGTCTAAAAGTGAAAAGCGGCTAAAGCTAATTAGAGTAAGGGTTTAAGATAGGTGTCTAGTGATGACTATACAGTGTCTATTGACTAGATTTAGGGTAGGTGTCTAGTGGAAACTATACAGTATAAATTTACAGTTTTTTAGTAAGGGATAACGTGGTATTTATTACGCTGTGGAGAAAGTAGGACGCGATCGCGAGAATCAGTTAATGGGTGGCTAGATTTAAGATTTTCCCTTGAGTCGATTCTACAATTGAATCTCGGATAAAGGAACTAGCATTAGTAATTTCTATACCAATTAGTTCTCCTACATTATTCAGTTCAACAGT
>B570J29032_109958507_pt1 | contig 13261 bp, 7 predicted proteins | sample LakMenEpi16Nov12_FD_29032 | JGI IMG/M metagenome (IMG submission 29032)
TCTAGTGGCAAGAACACAGAGAGTGCTGCTCTCCAGGAAGCTTTTGATACCCTCACCGAGGAGGAGCAAGACAAGCTCCTCGGCTTGATCCGGGAAGAAGAGGCAAACAAAGTTGCTGCAGCACCAGCAAAATCTGCAGGTACCGGCCTAAATAATGTAGGTGAGGGTTCCGACAATCTCTACGAGATAGACCTCGACGAGCTTAAGGAATCACTAACAAGTGTATTGAAAACAAAGAAAGCATCAAGAGGAGCTTCAAAGATGTCAAGAAAGACCTTAAGAGAGAACTACGAAGAGGCCGATCTCTACGAGCTCGATGAGATGATGGACGACGAGGGAGATCTCGAAGAGGCCATCTTGAAGCTCGTCGGGTCAGCTGAGGAACGCGAGGCCTTCGACAAACTCGGACTATCGGGAATCGATTTCGAGGAAGAGGAAGGAGAGGACGAGGAAGTCGCGATGGGCGACGAGGAAGGCGAGGGCGAAGAGGCCGCAGCTGCTCCTCCCGAAGGCGGCGAGGAGCCCATGGCCGAGGACGCCGTCTACGAGATCGACGAGAACATGCTTCGCCAGGAGCTTCTCCGTCTCCGTGAAGGCCGCAAGCGCCGTTCCAAGAAGGGCAATTCATCTCACAAGGCAGCTGCTGCTGCTTTCGGCGGTGGAATGCTCGAGGGCGATCCCCTCGATGTGAAGACGCTACAGGGCGTCAACCAGCTCAAGAAGAAAGCTTTGAAAGAGGCGCACGAAAATCGTGCCCTAAAGACCCAGCTCAATGAATACAGGAGTGCAGTACAGACTCTCCGTGAGCAACTCAGTGACCTTAACTTGTTTAACGCTAAGCTTCTTTACGTCAACAAGATCCTCCAGAATAAAGACGTTACGCCAGCACAGAGGCGTTCGATGATTGAGGCTCTTGATGGTGCATCTAATCTCCGCGAAGCCAAGTTGCTCTACCAGAGCCTTGCATCCTCGATTGAGTCGAAGAACACTTCGGTCAACGAGTCTGTCAGGCACACCGCTGGCATGGCATCACGCCCCGTAACTTCCGCATCCGCTCGAATTGGCGCAGCGGGCGAAGTTGATCGTTGGGCGCTCCTCGCCGGTATCAAGTAATCATTCGAATCTAGGAGTATTTCAAATGTCTAAGACATTCTCACTTAACCAGCTCACCGAGGGCATCAGCGATCGGAACATCACCGACGAGGGGCGTAAGCTCCTCGAGAAGTGGAACCGCACTGGCCTTCTCCGCGGCCTCGACGGTGTCAAGCGTGACACGATGGCTCGCCTCCTCGAGAACCAGGCTTCGCAGCTCCTCCGCGAGTTCAACAGCCTCGGCCAGGGTGGCGGTGGAGCGGCCTCGTCATCTGGCGACATCCGTGGCTTCACCAACATCGCCTTCCCCATCGTTCGTCGCGTGTTCGGCGGCCTTGTGGCCAACGAGCTCGTCTCGATCCAGCCCATGAGCCTCCCCTCCGGCCTGCTCTTCTTCCTTGACTACACCTACGGCTCGGACGTCGGTGGCGATGCTAATCTTGCTACGGGCGTCTCGACCTCCGGCGCAACATACAAGAGCGGCCAGTCGATCTACAACAACCCAACGGGTCGCGGTATCGTGAGCGGATCTCTTGCCACTGGCGGTCAGTACGACCTCATCGGCACGGGTTTCACCAAGGTTCACACATCGTCCCTCGCTGGCGGCGTTGCTGCCAAGGGTGCATTCCACACCGCAGGTGGCGGCAACTCTGTCACTCTCGTCGACGGCCAGAAGTGCTTTGCAACAGGAACAGACGGTCGTCTTCTCCAGTTTGACCCACAGGTAACCAGCATCATTGAGACCGACGCTACTGACGGTGCTCTTAACGGCCTTGGCCAGTTCCAGTTCCTTCTCCTCCCAGCTTCGTCGCTCGCAAACTGTGACTTCAATCAGGTCAAGGAGATTGCACTTCACTCTGCTCAGACTGTTACGAATCACGGCCTTGCAGTCCCAGGTGAGACATTCCAGGGCGGGCAGAACATCCTCAACATCCGTCGTCTGAACCAGTTCGGCTCATTCACGGGTGGCGTGTTCACACCCAACCCCCTCCTCTCACCCACTGACGGCAACGCTCACGTTCTCGTCGTAGTCTCTGGTGCGTATACACCTTCTGCAGCTACGCCTGCTCCATTCCTCACTGCATCGTACGCTAGAGTCGACGTCCTCGACCTCGGCTCCGCTGCTGACGGTGGATCAACGCTCGTCATCCCCTCGTTCGAGTCGAACTTCGCCACTCAGCCCGAGGTTGTCATCCCCGAGATCGACATCAAGATCGAGAGCATTCCTGTTACCGCCACGACCCGCAAGTTGCGCGCCAGGTGGTCACCAGAGCTCGCTCAGGACCTGAACGCCTACCACTCGATGGATGCGGAAGTTGAGCTCACCCAGATCCTCTCCGAGCAGATTGCTCTCGAGATCGACCGTGAGATCCTCAACGACCTCCTCACCCAGGCCAACGGCGCCAACTACTTCTGGTCGCGTGCTCCAGGACGCTTCCTCAACAAGACGAACGGCGCCGAGGTTTCTCGCTCCGACACCACGTTCCCCGGTCCCCAGTTCACCGGTACAGTTCGTGAATGGTACGAGACCCTAATCGAAACCGTGATCGACGTCGCCAACGAGATCCACAGGAAGACCCTCCGTGGCTCGGCGAACTTCATCGTGGTCTCCCCCGATGTGGCAACCGTCCTCGAGGCTTCGGTCATGTACAAGCCCAACTACAGCATCGACGGCCAGGGCCAGGTCGGTGGCTCCATGTCGATCGGTGCTTCACCCATCGGTACCCTGAGCAACCGCTTCACGGTCTACAAGGACCCCTACTTCCCACGTAACAAGATCCTGGTCGGTTACAAGGGTGGCAGCTACCTCGAGACCGGCTACGTCTACGCTCCTTACGTACCGCTGATCGTCACTCCCACCATCTTCGCCCCCGAGGACTTCACGCCTCGTAAGGGCGTGATGACCAGGTACGGCAAGAAGATGGTCCGTTCGGACTTCTACGGCACCGTGACCTGCCTCGATATGAACATCATCTGATGTTCTAGCCGATAAGGCACATGGCGGCCACCCTTCGGGGTGGCCGTTCTTGTATCTGCACCAGCTTCTGTTGGACTTCGTCATAACTGATGGGTGTAATGTCATCCCATTTTTTAATGTGATCTGATGAATCTGCAGTGTGTTCCGCCTATGTAATCCTAGGCCCAATCTAGTGATCACCTGATGCCGACAGGAGATTGGAAGCATTCGGAACATAGGAGGATCACATGCCAAGAACCGTAATCAGTGACGCGAAGGGTCTCGTCCAGTCTGCAGGAGCAGGCACAACAATTTCTAATGATGCAGTTTTTTCTGGTGCGGCGTCGATCGCAGGCGCTCTCTCGCTTGCTTCGACATTCGGCCTTACAGACGTTGGCGCAAAGACTGCCGGAGCTACTCAAACAGAGGCCGGAGCAACAGCAATTACTAATGTTGTTACTGTTGCAACAGTCGGCACAGGAAACGATGGCTTAAAGCTCCCCGCGGGTGTCGTTGGTGATGTAAGAATTATAAGCAATTTGAGCGCAGCTGCTGCAAAGGTCTATACTACTGGCACTGACAAGATCAATGGCACTGACCCAGACAGCTCAGGCAACTCGTCTGTCGTTATTGCATCAAAGACCACTATCTTCTTGTTTACGGGCTCAACAAGAGGTTGGGCGACCGTTATTAGCGCCTAATAGCTATTTTAAACTCAAGTAAAAAGTCCTAAACAGCTCTCAAGCGTCCTCAAAAGGGGCGCTTGATCTGTATTTGCTGCCTACTTAATTAGGAAAGCACGGCGAGGTGAATGTGTCCACATTTAGCACAACATTAAATCCAACACCATTTGGCGTATTTGACGCTGATGTCGTCTTTCAGGGCGAAGCTGATAAGATGATCACATTCGTGAAGCGCAAGATGGGCGACGATGTCCTATCAGTTGAGCTTACGAAGAAGATGATCTGGGGCAACTTTGAGGAAGCAGCGCTTGAGTACGGCGCGATCCTCAACCAGTACCAGGCCAAATCGCAGATGTTGACATACCTTGGCTTCACGACAGGCTCAGGCACAGAGGCGACCAACAAGCTGCCTCGCGACAGCCTCGAATACCTGTCCCGATTCGCCGAGCCTTACGCGACCGAGGCGGGAATCGGAGGCTCTTATAACCACTACTCTGGATCGATCACACTGGTCGGCGGCAAGCAAGACTACGACATCTACGATGACCTGCTTGACGTGACAGGCCAGCCCATGTTCCTATCATCATCCAACTCCCCACGGACCAAGATGAGGATCATGGAGGTGTTCCACTTCTCACCCCAGGCCGCCTATCGTTTCTTCGACACGACTTCCGCGATCAACTATCTCAACAACGCGTTCTCGTTCGAGTCATTCACGCCTGAGACGATCTTCTACGTCCTCCCCGTCTTTGAGGACGTCCTTCGAGCCGGCATGCTCGACCTGTCAAACCGTGTGAGGCGTTCAAACTACTCCTATCAGGTCATCGGCAGGAAGATCAGGATCTTCCCGGCACCTGTCAACCAGATTCCCAACAAGCTATGGATGCGGATCAGGTACTTCTCCAATCCGCTGAATCCCTCCTACGAGGACGGGACGATCGGTGGTGTCTCTAACCTGTCCAACATACCTTTCGGTAATATCACATTCTCTAGGGTCAACAGCATCGGCCAGCAATGGATCAGGCAGTACACGCTTGCGCTCTGCATGGAGCAGTTAGGCCTGATTCGCAGCAAGTTTGGCACTCTGCCCGTCCCGGGCGGTAACGTAACGCTAAACGGCAGTGATCTGACTTCTAAGGGCCGCGAGGATAAGAAGGAGCTCGTGACCAAGCTCCGTGAGATGCTGGACACGATGACATATGACAAGCTGATCGAGACATCAGCGACACGTGCTGAGAACCTTACAAAGCAACTATCAAAGATACCTGTGCCTAACGGCAGAGCTATCTTCATGGGATGAATCATGAGCAGATTATTTGTCACACCTAGAGAGATTAACTTCATAAATGACATTGCTAAAGAGCTTGTCAAGGATGTCATTGGCCAGAAGATCTACTATTTCTCGATCAACGAGATCAAGACAAAGGTGCACGATGTCTACGAGGAGTCACCCGACAAGATCTTTGAGAAGCCAATTGAGCTAGAGTGTCTGGTCAAATACTCACCGCAAGAGATCAGGACTAACAAGTTCGGTTCTGAAGAGTACTACACGATCGAGTGCTACATCCAGGTCCGCGACCTGCTTGATAAGCAGATCGACCTGCTAGAGGGTGACTTCTTCACTTACGGTGAGACCTTCTTTGAGATCATCAAGGCTCCGCGTACAGACACGATCTTCGGCCAGATAGAGCACAAGAGCTACATCACGATCACTGGCAAGCAGTCAAGAAAGGGCCAGTTCATGACAAAGGTGTTTGGTCCTACATCAGAGGCATACACAGACGCCGACGCAGTGCAGAACACCTATGTCCAGCAGCGCGGATTTGCAGAGAACAAGCAGGGCGCTACAGGCGACATCAGAGCTCTTCAGCAGAACGGCGTCCTCGATGCTCCCATCAGCGGTCCGGCCGAGGTGTCGTCGCTCGGTGATCCTGACGGTGTTGGCTCTTCCTTCTACGATGAGACCTAAAAATGAGACCAAAAGAGCAGCTTAAAAAGGGCTACGAGGGATTCAACGTACCGGATAACTTTGAGTTTCCGTCGTGCGGTGTGGAGGATGTCGATCGTGCGCTTTTTGAGCTGTTTGATAAGAAGTTGGCCTTTGAGGTGAAGGTCAACGAGCAGACGACCAAGGTCCCGGTCGTGTTCGCTGCAGGTGAAAGATTCGCGTTGACGCGCAGGCAGAAGCCGATTAGAGATCGGAACAACGCCTTGATTCTACCCCTTATAGCAATTAAGCGCAATTCGATAGGCTACAAGACAGAGGCAGAAGCAGGCGGAACTGCCATATCTTTTAGGCAAAATGCTGATTATGTCATCAAGAAGCGGCTAGATCCTTCTGACAGAGTCTACCAGAATGTCGTCAATAAGCTGTCGATCAAGAACCAGGATAATGTTACATCGCGCGCTCACTTTATTAAAAATGACATATCACCCGGCAACAATGCATTTCCTGGAACAGTAGCATCGCGACGCAACGGCACAGGCATAGCGTTTGGCGGCGGAAAGTTGGCATTTGGCAACAATAGTGATCTAGGCAACAACATCTTCGAGGTTATAACGATACCCTACCCGGTGTTTGTCCAGCTCAATTACAACGTTACGTTCTGGACGCAATACATGTCACAGATGAACCAGATCCTCGAGACGCTGCTGATGAAGACAGACGGTCAAGGCCGTGAGTTTCACCTAGTGTCCAATAAAGGCTTCACGTTCACTGCCTTCCTGCAGGGATCGTTCACGTCTGGTGATAACTTTGACAATTTCACGGACGATGAGAGAATTATCCGCTACTCATTTGACATCAGGGTGCCTGCCTACATTCTCGCACCCAGACATCCTGGTTTGCCCACCCCATTCAGGAAATTCCAATCTGCGCCTACGATCGAGTTTGAGATCAAGGAGATCAGGCAGCAAGTTGCAATGCCTCCTGAATCTGTTGATGTCGATAGCAAGATCAACGCCTTCATTCTGACAGACATCAACATACTTAATGATCAAGGCATCCTTGTAAGACCTCGTGATGAGTCTCCGCTCAGAGCTGCAGTTGACACCGAGAGTGGTAGAGAATATCAAACTCTGGTCACAAGAGACCCACGTCGGGGTGAAGAGATTGATCCGGGTAGGATAGTTAAAGACATCGAGGACACCAAGATCTAGTCATTTCAAGCTTTGGCGGGATATGTATTTGGTAGAACGCCTGGAGATAAAATGGCAGAAGTAACGTATCGGTCGCCCGGATTTTTTGAGACCGAGATCGACCTTAGCGGTCAGGTGGCAGCTGGTCCAAACGGAACGCCTGCTGGTCTTATTGGAACTTCTCCGATAGGTCCCGCCTTTACGCCCACCACGATCGGATCGCTAAGCGAGTTCACAACAATCTTCGGAGATGATCCGAGCAATCGTAACGCATCTTACTACGCCGCGCAGGAGTATTTTAAGAACGGGCAGGCGCTAACATTCGTTAGGATGCTTGGTGCGGGCGGAAATGCATCTGCCGCTGATGTCTCTAACACGCTGTCAATGGGCACTGTGAAGGGTGCGGGCTTTGTTATTTCGGGCACGAACGTGGGTTCTAATGACCAGCGTGGTCAGGGATTTGTGCAATACATCGTCGGCAAGCACGCTCTCCAGACAGGTGACATCGATGCTGGATTCCCAATTTTCGGAGAATCTGAGAACACATATACGGGCGGCAGCAACGTCAACCTGCTTCGTGGCGTGCTCCTCTTTGCAACGGGCACCCGGGCACAGATCCTTGACTACACACAGTCATACTCGGCTGCTAACACATCAGACGATGTTGCGACAGCGAACTCATCTGGCCTCTTCAAGCTGGTCATATCATCCTCGGCACCAAGTTTTGGAACAGGTGATGGAAGCACGGGCGTCAAGATCTACACGGCATCACTTGATCCAGATGATGATAACTACATCGCAAAGATTTTGAACACATCGCCCCAGCTCTTTGAGACGCAGCAGCACTTGCTCTACCAGCACTTTCCCGTTGATAGAACAATTGCCACACTATCCACAACCAATGCTGTTGCCATAGCAAGCGGCTCAGAGCTCACGTCACTCGCATCAGGCGATTTAAATCTGCCTTTTGCCAGAGCGTTCGGGAAGTTTGATGCGAGATTCTCTTCTGCAAGGACGACGCCGTTCATTAGTCAGCCTTTCGGTGACAAGGAGTACAATCTCTTCCACTTCGAGACGATTGGTCACGGTATCGACACAAGCACAAGATTTAAGATCTCTATAACCAACCTGCGGAAGTCGATAGATCCTGCCTACCCATACGGAACATTCAATGTTCTGGTGCGTGACTACTACGACACTGATGACAACCAGTACATCTTTGAGCAGTTTGCAGGCTGCAATCTTGATCCAAGCAGTGCTCAATACATCGGCAAGATGATCGGTGATGTGAAGACTTCTTACAACTTTGACACCACGTCACAGTCAGCAAGAAGATTTACAAAGTCAGGTAAGTACCCAACTAAGTCAAGGTTCATCAGAGTTATCATTGATGAGCAGGTTGAGAACGGCTTTGTTCCCAAGTCGTCTTTGCCATTCGGCTTTAGAGGTCTACCCGTCCTTAAGACAAACGACTCGCTAACAGACCAGACTGTTACAGGAGGCGTCGGACCTCGTCGCCTATTCTTGCTCGGTGGAGCAGGAGCGACATTCTTGACAGCGTCTGTCATGCCACCCGTTCCTTACAGGTTCAAGGTCACAACAGGACAGACGACTTCTACGCCTACATTCGATGGAGATGATGGAACTGCAGAGATAGTTGATGGTAGACTCTTCTGGGGCTTTAAGTTTGAACGCGTTGAGTCGGCACTTGATCCCAATGCCAGCAGCAAGAGAAACGAGCTGATTGACAATATCATCAAGTTCACGGGCATCGAGAAGCTCGATACACTCGTGACAGGCTCGGGAGCTGATAATTTTGCTAACAACAAGTTCACTCTTGCAAAGGTCGCGCTTTATAACAGCCTTAGCAACAGGACGCTCGGAGCAGCTGTCGAGGACCTATCAGGTTCAATGAACCAGATAATGGTCAACGCATTCTACGCAAGAGGCGCAACACCTGACCCGACAAATTACACAGTTGACACAGGCGCAGGCGGTACGGCACTTGCCGATCGTATAACATTAGCGTCTCTTTGCTCCTTGACGTCATCTTACTACTTCAACCGGTTCACAGATTACGCCAAGTTCACTAACGTCATGTATGGCGGTTGGGATGGTACAAACATCCTAGACATTGATATGTCTAAGCTTAATGACAAGGCAACATCGAATGATGCGGGCGGTCTTGCAATAAGCTCACCCAATGTTGGCCTGGCGATAAGCGCTACTGCAAACACGTTTGGAACCAATTCCAGCAACTCTGCAGTTAACTCTTACAGAAGCGCTATCGATATAATCACTGACACGGTATCATCTCGCGTCAATGTGGTAGCCATACCAGGCATTAGGGATGCTGCGATCACAAATTATGCGCTATCAAAGGTCAAGTCGTACGGACGCGCGTTGTACTTACTTGATATACCTGCCTACGATGACACCAACACGAGAATATTCGACACGATAACATCACCCGATGTGACCAACACAATCAAGAATTTCGCAACAAGGACAGTCGATAACAGGTATGCGGCAACGTACTTCCCTGACGTTGTCCTGCTTGATGGAACAAATTCTAAGCGTGTTCGCGTCCCATCATCAGTCGTGGCACTTGGCGCTCTTGCACAGAACGATAAGCTTTCATATCCCTGGTATGCACCAGCAGGCTTTAACCGTGCATCGCTGTCGAGCGTTGTCAACCTTGCAACTCGAATCAATAGCGTTGATCGCGATTCACTCTATGATGCCAGGATCAACCCAATAACATCTTTCCCAGGAGCAGGATTTGTGATCTGGGGCCAAAAGACGCTGCAGATCGCACCATCTGCTCTCAATCGTGTCAACGTCGTCAGGATGATCGTTGAAGTTGCAGCCAGAGTTTCATCTGTGGGTCTAGGCTTCGTCTTCGAACAGAACACACCGGCAACGAGAGCAAGGTTTGTTGCACAGCTAACACCTATCTTGGCGCTGGTCCAATCACAGAACGGTATAGATAGCTTTACGATCACGATGAACGAGAGTAATAACACACAAAGAGATATCGATCAGAACAAGCTTAATGGCCGAATCGTGATCGTACCAACAAGGTCAGTTGAGTTCATTGCAATTGACTTCATTGTTGCCAATTCTGGCGTGCAGTTTGTATGAGAATAATTAGATGTGGGAGCAAATGACATGAGTAGCGCTGGCGTAACCATTAATATCCTGGACTCATCGCAGCCCGTTCAGGCACCTGCAACTGGAATACCTGCAGGAGTGATTGGAACAGCTGAGGGCGGACCCGCATTTGTTCCTGTAACATTCACAAACTATGCGTCTTGGAAGTCACTGTTCGGCAAGAGCGGAGATCGTTTTGGGCCTATCGCAGTCAGCCAATGGCTTGCAAATGCCAGCCAGGCAACATATGTCAGAGTCCTTGGCGCGGGAGACGGTAATAAGCGTAATTCATCGACAGGGCAGGTCCTGAATGCGGGATTTGTTGTCGGATCACGTCAGGTTCTTGATTCATCTGGTCTGTTGGGCAATAATCCATATGCCTATACAGGCGGCATTGAAGGACGGACGCATTTCTTAGGCTGCTACATGTCAGAGTCACAGGGCTCGACCATCTTCTCAGAAGCAGGTCTACAGCCAAGCCTCTCTGCCATTCCAATCCTGCGTGGCATCATAATGACACCATCGGGTGTCGCTCTCACACTGTCCGGTGTGCACACTTTGACAAACCAGCCAAGCAATAACTCAGCCGCGCCCAATGGTGGAACGACAGGCTCTATCGACGTCTCATCGAATCAATTTGTCCTGTTCCTGAATGGTCATAGATCTACAACACAGTATCCTAGCATCATAACAGCCTCATTCGAGGGCGATAATCACATCAAGAACATACTGAACGTGGATCCTACAAAGATACAGGAGCGGGGTCACTATCTATACACCTATTATGATGTTCCTTCGTCACTAGCAGTTATAACAGGCACGAACGTTCTTCTAGACAACACGACGCCCTCTCCATCAAAGCTGGACATTGTGTTTGTCACAACAAGCTCCTTGGCAAGGAATACCTCTAATACTGTTGTTCCTAACTATGAAAACTTCAGTGAACGGTACCAGACGCCTCACACACCCTACTTTGTGTCACAGGACTTCGGTGGTACTAGGTACTCTCTATTCAGAGTCTTCGCTCTATCAGATGGCGCTGCGCCCAATGTTAGCGACATGTACAACATCAAGATCTCAAATATAAAGCCGTCAACAAATCCTGCTAACAACTACGGCACATTTGATCTCTCGATCATGAACTATGGAACAACTGGCAGCCTAGAGATCGCAAGATTCCCAGGCCTATCGCTTGATCCTACATCAACAAGCTATATCGCGCGCCAGATAGGCGATCAACATGTCTACTTTGATTTTGATAGGACAGCAAGCTCACAGAAGCTCGTTGTAGCAGGTGATTATCCAGTTACGACACCGTACGTCCGCATTGAGCTTTCAAGCGACTTGGTTGCAGGAAACGTTCCAGAGACAGCGCTACCTTTCGGTTACAAGGGATACGGCGTCCCTGTGACATCTGGCAGCTTGCTTGCCTATAATAGCGACTCGACCGCTGTTGCAGCAGGTCATCTTGATAGCATACGACGTGTTACTGTTCCACCTGTTCCATACAGGAAGAACATCGCTACAGGTACACCTGGGGCAGCGCAAGATACTCTTTCGTGGGGAACGCAGATTACACGCCAGAGCCTTACTGATGGTTACAACTACTCATTGGACTACAATGACTCTGTTGCTAATTTTACGAAGTTCTTCCCATCATTTAAGCCTGGTGGACCTAACTTCTTCAATGAGAATAGCGCGTCTGCGGATCTTTTCGCAAATAACCTATTCACCATTGAGAATATCAAGGTTGTGACCTCGTCAAATTCACAAGGATTTGCTGATCCTGACCAGTGGGCAAACGCAACATATGTGAGGCAGGGAAATATCACTGCAGACCCTGTGAGCTTCACGCGAGCTCTGACCGCAGCCGATCTTTCAAACTCAACATCTAAGACAAACACGTATGTCTCGTACGTTGCAATGATGCAGGGTGGCTTTAATGGCACCAACATCTTCGACAAGCAGAAGTCTGATCTAACAAATCTTGCTATTAAGCGTGAGGTCGATGACATCAACCAGGGGGGACCAAACGCTGGACCCACAGTCGTTGCATACAAGAAAGCCATCGATATCATGGGTAGCAGCGCTGACACTGATATCCAGCTTCTTGCGACACCAGGTATTAGAGTCCCGACCATCACGAACTACGCAATGTCCGCCGTTGAAAGTCGTTTTGATGCGATGTACATCATGGACATCGAGGAAAGAGACCTGTATAACAACGTGATAACGGGATCCGCAAGCGCTAACGTGACTAACACTGTTAATGGCTTCACAGCAAGAAGCCTTAACACTTCGTTCGCAGCTGCTTACTTCCCTGATGTGTTCACCAACCACCCAGACACAGGACTCCCAACGGCAGTTCCGCCATCAGTTGTTGTCATGGGTGCCTATGCCACAAATGACAAGGTAGGCTCATACTGGAACGCTCCAGCAGGCTACAATAGAGCAGCTCTAAGCACAGTGACTGATTATTCTAGCACGGCTCTGGTGCAGGATGACATCGATGCCCTATATGACGCCTCGATCAACCCAATCGTCAACTATTCTGGTAATGGTTTCACAGTATGGGGTAACAAGACTCTGCTTAAGGCGAGCAGCTCACTTGACAGGATCAACGTCAGGCGTCTCCTGATCTTCCTGCGTCGCCAGGTCCGTGCTGTGGCCAACAGCCTTCTGTTCGAGCCCAACACGCAGGCGACTCTTGATAGGTTCAACTCACTTGTCAATCCTATCCTGCAGAGGATTCAAGCCGGCGGCGGTGTTGATAGATACAGAGTCCTCATCGACACATCGACAACGACACAGGCTGACATTGAGAATAACACAATCCGTGGTAAGATTTACGTCCAGCCGACAAAGACAGCTGAGTTTATAACCATAGACTTCGTCGTCAATGGCCGCAGCACAAGCTAATAGATAAATAAGAGATATAGGAGCGATAAATGGCAACCGCAGCTGAGACACTATCCGTCACGGACATGCTTCCTAATAAGTTTGAACCGAAGAGGAAGCATCGTTGGATATTCGCGTTGGAGGGCATTGACTCCTTCCTTGTCAAGTCAACATCACGCCCAACGTTCACAATGACAGACAAGGCTATTCCCTGGATGAACACAACAAGGTACATCTCGGGTAAGCTGACGTTTGGCACAATCAACGTCAACCTCCACGACCCCATCGCTCCTTCCGGTGCGCAGCAGGTCATGGAATGGATCAGAACACACCATGAGTC
>B570J29032_109958506_pt1 | contig 13260 bp, 21 predicted proteins | sample LakMenEpi16Nov12_FD_29032 | JGI IMG/M metagenome (IMG submission 29032)
TACGGTTCCTTTTTTGGCTAATTCCCTTTCATATTCTTCCAACAATCTCCAATGAACCCTATTCAGATCTTGGTGCTGTAGAGCACAATTTAAATAGGAAAAGGTTTGCTTAAGCATAGCTGAAGTGCAATTGAAATCTGCTGCTGGAGCCATGTGTCCCTTATCCCAAACGTTAGAAGCATAGTCAGCATTGTCTGAAGTGCGGATGGAGTCATTCGTATAAAAATCCATTCCTTTCCTGGAAGCTGTTCCATCTGGGCATTGTACCTTATATTTTATTTCAAGGGGCTGCTCTAATACCTCAGAATATTTTACTTGGTAAATTCCAGCATCAACATAAACTTCTTTTCTGAGTTGTCCAAAAAGTAAAAGAGGGAATAATAGTAATAGGAAAAATAGTTTCTTCATCAAATTTTTTTCCTCTATATATTTTAGATTCTCCCCTATTCGGGGTGAAAAAATTTATTAAAGGAATTAACCTGATATCAAACTACCTTCACCATATATTTTCCTTCTATCCAAGACATTTCCATCTCTGCTTTTTCTCTTGTGATATTCATTTCTGACATGACCGTATTAACTCCAAACTCAACCCATTCCTGGTAGTCTTTTTTATTTAGAGGTGTGGTTACGTTCCAAAATGGATCTCTCGAAATTTTCTCTTCAGAAACGTTGGCGTAAAGAGCGTGTCTTTTCTTAAGCAATGAAATGATTCTTTCTTCGGAAGTCATCGTAATTATAATTAGAAAGTTTTGATTAGTCTTTTTGCGCTTGCATAGTTTGTTGCTAGAGGAACATTGTGAAAGTCACATATTCTTAACAGCATTTGTATGTCTGGTTCGTGAGGATGTTTCCCCAAAGGATCCCGAAAGAAAATTACAAGATCAATTTCTTTTTGGGAAGTCATAGATGCTATTTGAGCATCACCTCCATGTGGTCCAGAAAGTAGCTTAGTTACTTTCAATCCGGAATTTTCCACATGAGTACCGGTCGTTCCGGTAGCAACCAATTCGATATCATCTCTCTTGAAGAAATCTAGGTTGTGCATAATGAAAGAAACCATAGAGGCTTTCTTTCCGTCGTGTGCTATAATTGCGATTTTCATTTTTCTTTTTTCTCCTGGCTGTCTCCTCTCCAAACCCGGTAGGAATCAGAATCGAAATGCTGGGTCGAAACCTCGAAAACAACTCCGTCGGTTATAGCCTCTAATTGATGTGGTTGACCCGGTAATTGTCTAACTGAATCACCTGGATAAAGATGTTGTTCAACAACTTCTGCAGTTTTTGTGTCAATCCATCTGTAGATGAAAGATCCCTCGTCAACAAACCAAGTTTCGTCTTTGATCATGTGATAGTGCATAGAGAATTTACATCCTTTCTTGAACACCAAAAGCTTTCCACAATAAAGCTCGTTATTTGCTATAATTACCTCGTGACCCCATCCCTTTGGAACGTTGCAACCTGGGCATTCTAAAACATTGACAACATTTGGTTTTTCCATGATTTATTTTTTTATCATTAGATCAAGCATTTCTTGGTATCTTGGGAGAATCCTAACTGATGCCTCCTCGTAATTCATAAATTTAGCGTCGTTGATTTCTTCAATCTGAAGCATCCCCTGTGGAATTATATCGGTCTTCACCCCAATCTCTTCTAAGGAATCGATGTAACATTCAAAGATAGAAACCTCTTTGAACACCTGCTTCGCCCTTGTGTAATAAATCATATGCTTTTTCCCAAGCTGGTGCGGGAAAATCTTAATACCAACCTCCTCGAAAGTTTCCCTGCAAGCAGCTAAAACCTCATCTTCATTTTCTTCGATTCTTCCTTTAGGAGGCATATAACTACCAAACCATCTAGTGTTTGTGCTGTGGCACAAAAGAATTTTATTATTGCAAACTATTGCAATCCCTGCAGATCTTTCCATTCCTTTTTCTTTCTTTTATTTATCAGGAATTTTAGGAATCAGAAACTGCTCTTCCCTTCATTTTTTCCCAATCCTTCTCTGGTCTAACTTCTAAATTTGTAATCCATCCTCCTTCGATAGTGTGCATATTTACACCATTCTTTTCAGCGAACTTTAACAAGGCATTCACATCCTTTGGAAAACAAGTCCCGCCGTAGCCTAACAAACCATCGGGGCCAGGTACCTGCAAATGTGAATCCCCTATTCTTCCATCAGAAGCAAATCCATATAGTGCTTTCTCCCAATCGACACCAATTGTATCCCCAAGTAGTTTGAACTCGTTCATAATGGAAACTTTAGTAGCCAGGAAGCAGTTGTTCATATACTTTACATATTCCGCGGTTGTAGAATCTGTAAGTATTATATGCTTGTTCGCAAATCTTTCTTCGAAAAGTTCTTTTACCCTTAGAGCCAGATCTTCCCTACCACCCAAAATTATTCTTGATTGAGTAAGCATGTCTATTTTCGAACTCCTCTCCGTTAGAAATTCCGGGGAGAAAACTATATTATATCCGAATCTTTCAATTATGGATTTAGTAGTTCCTGGGAGAACTGTTGATTTGATGATGAAGATTGTTTCCTTGTTTGGAAAAATGGACCCAAAGAAATTTTCGATGAAGGAAAGATCCTGAGTTCCGTTAAGTGACATTGGTGTGGGTAAGCACACAAAGATAAATTCTTGATCCAGAACCTCGTTTAGATTATGTGTTGCTCTCGATGGATTAGTGTCATAAATTTTTACATCTGCTGATGCACTAAAAGCAAAAGCCTGGGCTTCACCTACAAACCCGTTTCCGATTATTCCTACTGTTTTTCTTTTCATTAATTAAATTTTACTCTCCCTGCCGTCCAGGTAGTTTTTATAGTCTATGATTCTTTGTTTTATTTCACTTTTTGGAGTCCAACCAGGAATTAATTTTTCAGGGTTTGCTCTGGTGTAAAATTGATATCCATTTGGAATTTCTTCTGGTGGACAGTAATAGTAAGGAATTCCAAAAAGCTCCATGAATTGCTCAAATTGAACCGGATCTGTTGTACCAACATCAAAAACACTCCCTGGTAAATAGTTTTCCATGGCTAACATGTTTGCTTCGACAACATCAAAAACGTGAATAAAATCCCTTTTTGGATTAAAGGGGAACAGCTTCATTTCAGATATCTCTTTGGTAAGATAAAATCCTTTGTAAGCTTGGTAAGCAACAGATGCCATTTTACCTTTGTGCTCCTCACCTGGGCCAAAGACATTGAAGTATCTCAGGGAAACCCCTGAGTTTGAGTTTTTAACATACTGCTCTGCACAGTATTTTGACCAGGCGTATAGGTTTGCGGGTAATTCTCTCTCATCGACTCCATAATTGGCAGCAGAGGATGAATAAACAAATTTGATTCCTTTTTCCTTGGCAATGTCAGATAAGAACCTCGTCACCTCAAAATTAAGAAACATCATGTAATTTACGTTCTGCTCCAAGGTGTCTGCACATGCACCCACATGGAATATCCCGTCAATTTGTTTTTTCTCAAAAATTAGTTGGATTCTTTCTTTCCAGTTTTCTTGTTGGATGTTTTTGATTTCAAGACCTTCTAAATCGTGTCCTAAAGAAATCAAATGTGACCATAGGTTTTTGCCTATAAATCCATTTTGTCCTGTTACTAAATAGTGAGCCACTCTGTTGAATTTATCAACTATAGCTTATTTGTGGAAGTTTATTTCGATGAACTTGAAGGACGTTTTTTGTACCATTCCATCTCCAGAGGAAAATCAATTTCATAATCACCCTCACGATTGGCTGTTGCATTTAACGAAAATTCGTATTTTCCGTCCTGTGTTTCTGCTGCTACCGTTCCCAATTCGTGGTCGTCAAATTGGAAATCATCAAAAAACAATATTTCGAGTATCCCGTCAGGACGAAGAACCTCAGCAAAAAAGACATCGGTATTTCTGGGAATATCCGCTTTACCGTTGGTCACCCATCCAGTAAACCAATTTTTCCTTCGAAAAGCAGATTCTACCGCTTTTTTTATTTCCTCTAAATCATCATCGTCCTTAGGATCCAGCGTTCTAATAATCTTCACACCCTTGGAATGTGACTGCTTGGGCCAGACGGAATAAGGTCCTGGTCTAGAATAATCCTCGAACAATTTGATGTAAGACATACTCTATATATTCCCTCTCGAACTCTTACTCGAGGAAAGATAAGATTTTATCTTTGATTCCACATTGCTTTATACCTTCGTTTGATTTGGGTGTATGAACAAAATTAACCAAACCAGGTTTTTTAGAATCTTCTTTTCGGTTTGTGAAGTGGGTAGATAGAAACTTGACGCTCATATCCAGATCATCAATTGCAACCCAATGGGTAATGGTCGGGTGTGAATCTACATAATGCTGGATCTCGATATATCTTTCCATTTCCAGATCAGCCCGAAAACGCAATACCTGCCACATCCTTGGATCAATATCCTCGGTTTTGCTTGTGATTGCGATTGGTCTTTTGATAATTCCCTGACTCTCATAATAATCACCCAATTCTTCAAGCTTTGCATGATATCTCCAGTCGGAACTTACAACAATCTCAGCTCCGGTTTTTTCTAATATTTCGTTGAGAATTTTAACCGCTTTACCGTCAAAGTTATCAAACCTGACATCAACAGGAGCATCACCCACAAAAGTGGAAGAGTCTGGATTTTCTGACCTGTACTGGGCCCATTTCTTTTTTCTACCTCCCCAATTGTTTGAGAGACAAATTACACCATCGTTATCTAGGAATATTATTTTCATATATGTTTTTAAGTCTTAAATGGATCATCCGTGCTAGGTCGGAATTCTATAATTTCTTCATGTGGTTCTGCTTGTAAACCAAGTTGATTTGACAAATACCCACAAAAATAATCTTGACATGATTTTGGTCTTATTTCATGAACACTACAAAACTTTCCGTGTGTGTTGTAAAAAATGCAAGGTAATTTTGACTTACTAACATCTACTCTTAAAGCTGGAAAATTTGAAGGATTCTGCCAAGCCGATCTATCCGGGAAAAGATTCCTACCTTCGTCGAATTCTATAAATATCTCAGATTTTTCAAAGCTCCTTTCTAGCTTGTTGTTAAGTCTTCCCAAAAATTCATCCGAATCTGAAATTGGCCCAATTATAAAATCGCGTTCTTCTAGTTTACAGCAACTCCCATCGTATCCATCTACTCCAAAACACTTGCTTGAACAAATTTGACAGGCTGAACTCATATTAAACAATTAAGTCTTTAGATTCTATAAGGGAAGCTACATCTTCTCTAAACGTATATTTCCCGTCGGGGTCAATCTCAATGATAGCTCGGGATAGCTTTGGGTCATTCTCGTTTCCAAACCTTCCATCCATTTCTGTTAATACGTAAATCTTCTCACCGATAGATGAAGCAATCTCTTGCAAACTTTCCAGTGATAAAGTAATGTCGATATCACCAAACCAAAGTTTGGTTTTTCCCATGAAAACGTTGGAATTAAAAACGACTAGATGATCTGGAAAATTTTCCCGATACCCACTTTTGCTAGCTCCTATTATTTTGCCCGGAAATCCGAGTATTTCTCGTGCCACCTCTGCGTAAAGACTTTCCATGATTATTTTATTTTTCATGCATTTTACTTCGGTACGATCTTTTAGTTTCTTATAGAAACAAAAAAGTTTCCTTTTGGCAACTTTTTAATATTAATTGAAAAATGCCTTCCCCCAAAATGCCCCCGAGTTTATTTCTTCGCTTTGTTTTGCACTTCGAGTACAACTACACGCTCTATTTTAAACCGAGATCAATTTCCCAGATTGGTTCTATTTTCAAAATAAAATTTCACCGGATGCCTATTTGTTTTCAAAAGACCGAAGTCTCTGGCCAATCTAAAATTTGGTGTGTCCCTTTCAAGCCTGTCTAGTGATGTTTCAACAACTTTACGAAAAGACTCCAGGCTGAAAGTACTTTTCCATTTATTACAACGAGCACAAGATGGGTTGAGATTTTCCAAATCGTGGGATCCTTTTTTTATACCAGCTTTCAAAGCTTGGTCTTCCGAAAGAGTATGCCAATGTGGTTCTATGTGATCTACTTGCATTTCTTTCATAGAAATCATTTTTCCACAATAAGCACAATGTCCTTGACATTTTTCATAAACAGCTTCTCTCTTTTCTTTGCTAGTCATCACGATTTAGATTATCAAAAACCTCGTTCCACTCCCTATCATATTTCTGCTTTAAATTCTGTGGGAGATTGTCGTAGATTTCCTTATAGAAAAATCTTTCCATGAGGTAAGCGATCTTCAAATCGCGAAGATAGCTTTTACAATAGTGCCCATCCGGATGTTGCTGACACGACATTGCTGAGCAACATCCCTCTTCTCCACATGCATCACATACTGGACAATAAGGGGTGTACCTATTTTTTCCTTGCTTAGCAAGTACCTCTTTACCACGCTCGGAGATTATCTGATGCGCATCATTCACGAATATACTTTTAATTGCTCTCCAAAGATGTATCATTGTTTTCTAAAGGTCTTATAAATATTGCTCATACTCAATCTTTCGTGTATATTGGAAACTCGGATAAGTCCGGGTAAGGCAACTCTAAATCTTCATTGTGCTTTTTACTGCCGTCATAAGAATAGAATTGATTCATCAATAATACACCTCTTGTTGCTAATTCTGGGATCATATAAAAATTCCACCCAAGCATGTCTAGATTATCATCATGGTATGAACATTCATTTCTTCCAGAATATCTAGCTCTCTTGAACCACAAATAAGCATCTTTGTCATCTGTTAGGATTGCACCGCCCTTTGATAGTTTTAGATGCTTGTATGGACCAGTGAAAGACAAGCATATGTGGGTATTTGGAACATACATGTCCGCTGTAAATCTCAGTGCGCTGTCCCAAACCTTCGAAGGCTTTAATTGGTAAGATCCTTTTAATGTAGTTCCTTCAACCGGTTCAAAATTAACCTTTCCCCCTGCATGGATAATTTCACAGGGAACCGATGGATAAGTTCTTGCTGGGATGGTTATCGTTTGTCCACATATTTTTTCGTAGAATAAGCAAAGAAACAGAGCATTAGATTGGTTATCAACAGCAACTGCATAAGGTGCTCCTGTATAGTCACAAAGAAGCTTCTCGAACTCCTCAGTCATTTTGTACGCTCCGTTAGCCATTTTCTCTTATTATTTTGCAGGGTGATCCATAAGCTATAACATTGTCGGGAATATCCTTTGTAACAACGGATCCAGCACCGATGACGGAATTCTTACCTATTTTTACACCGTGCAAGATATTTGTTCCCATGCCTATTGTTGTACCCTCCCCTATTTTTACATTTCCAGCGATGTTAGTTCCTGGGTTTATTGAAGAAAAATCTCCCACGATTGTGTGGTGACCTATAGAAACGTGTCGGTTAATTGATACGAAATCACCCACTATCGTATGAGCTGCAATAGATACTTTGGAGTTTATTAAAACTCCCCTTCCTAGTTCGCTCATTCTGGATATGTCTAAGCCTTCATGTATAACGTTGACAAACTTGTTGATGTCAGGTAATAAATTCTCTACGATCTTTATTTTGTGGTGTGGCTGATAAACACCCAACACCATTTTTTCATAGCTATTTAGGTCTAAGTTGTTGAAAACTTCAACAGTAAAACCATCATGCTTAAATGTATTTGTGATTGGTAATCCCAGATTGTTGTAGATATGGATGTCCGGGGTTCTTCTGCTTATTGAATACAGATTATCCAATATCATTGTGATCACGTTATCTCCCTTACCTAGAACTAACAATTTTGTTTCCATATCCAATTTTTCTCAATTCATCAGAGCTATAAACTGACATTCCAAATTCTTTCATAATTCTGTGTGACCTTTCGAGCAAACTGATGTTAGTAGTTTTTTCTTTCCTGTGGTAATACAAATTATCCTCCAGTCCAATTCGGATTCCATCAAAATCTAATAGTCCGTATGTCGTGCTCTTCAACTGCTGGGAACCTATTCCACCCAAACAGGCAAAAGATCCCGTTGGTGTGTTAGATTTTATAGTCGCTAGAGTTGCAAGATCGCATTGACCGTTGTAAATGTTACCCAATATAAAATTGATGTGGTGGGGTTTTGCTAAAATATTTTTAGAAATAAGGTAATTCGTGTAGTTAAGCATCCCGGCATCAAAACATTCTATCTCAGGCTGTACCCCATATTTGTCCATTTCTTTAATCAATTCCAGAATGGTCTCCGGTTGATTGATCGATGCACCCGATGGAAAATTTAGAGATGACATAGTTAATGATCCCATATCTGGATATAACTGCAGTACCTCCGCTCTCTTTTCCAATTCAGGAAAATTCCTTCCTGTCAGGGAAACACAAATAAGCAAGTCTTTGCAGTGCTTTTTTATTCCATCTATGATCTTACCATAAACTTCTTTCTTGTATGTGTTATCCAGGCTTACCTCATCTCGAGCATGTAAATGAACTATTGAAATCCCAATCTCACTCGCCTGGTGTACCTCCTCTATAATCTCCGATGGTAACAGAGGAGCAAAAGAATTTTGTCTGGTTGTCTGGGTCCCTGTGGGGGTAAAGTTAATTATCTTTTTCACTTATAAAAGATTTATGTTTATAGATCTCCCTTGTTTTTTCATCAAAGTCTTTTTCGAATAAAATCCTGAATGAGTTATCGATCCTAACATTGTCGATCTGGTCAAAAATTCCTAACTCTTGGATGTACCAATGTTTTTCTTTGACGTTCAAATTGAAGACCATCCCTTTATTGACGAGAATAGTTATATTTTCTTCCGGTCCAAATGAATTGTAAAGTAAATTCAGAGATTTGTTTTCCTCCTTATAAAAAAGTGTGTAATGCAAGTTCCTGTTGTAAAAAAGGCTGCTTCCCTTGAATCTGTTGGATAGAGCATTTGTCCCTTTGAAAAGAACATTACCCGAATTTATAAAAATGTCCTTAGTGAGAAATTCTAAAGCAGCTGGCTGCATTTTCTTGATCTCGGTCTCAATATAATCACGGTTGTATGTTTTGAAATTTTGAGGCAAAGAACTAACTTTAAATGATTTGAATGCTCCGAAAAGAAATCCATCGGCACCACCGGTAGTCGTATAGATGACAGAATCATAATTTTGTAGATCCTCGCTGTTCTCTTTAATCAGATCCTTATCCAACAATTCACAGTCATATTCTATGTGATGGATGTTTTCATATCCAAAGTTGATCCCAATTTGACTAGCCATTGCAAACATTCTGTAAATAGCAAACCCATAAAAATACTTGTCAAAGAATATAGACTGAATAGTTTTATCTTGAACGTGGAAATACTTTAATCCCAATAATCCAGGGTCGTCTGAAATCTCATTATGATAGTCAAAGAAATAGTAGTTACACTTTTTCTGGATGTGAATCGGGACGTGCGAATGTGAGATCAAAGCAATATGAGCATCGGACCCAACTATTGAATCAACACATCTTTCCAAAGAATTTTCTTGTTCTTCCGTGGTACAGAATGCAGTTACGAAAACAAGATCTCTCATATTTAAAATTCACAAATCTAATTATCACAATTACTTTAGCAAATAGCTAAACAAAAAATACCCAACAGAAATTCCCGCTAAAAAATGCAAAAAGTTATACCAATACTTATTCATAATTTATGATTTAGTGGTCCCACCAGGAATCGAACCTGGATCAAAAGTTTAGGAAACTTCTATTCTATCCGTTGAACTATGGGACCGGTTATCAGTTATATTTTTTCCTTAAAAGTTTCACAATGTCTTTGCAATCTTCTAAGGCATCGTGTGCAACAGTACCTTCAAATCCAGCTCTTTCTTTGCACAGACCTAAACTTGGCAAAGATTCATCCTCGAACCAATCTGTGAATAAAACGCTAGGATCTATGATTCTTTGTCTAACTTTGACAAGCTGTTTCCATCTAGGAAGTTTTTCCAGAAACTTAAGATCAAATGTTGAGAAGTTTTTACCAGCCGCTGTAATGTGTATTGGTTTTGTTTTGTTTGTTATTGCAGGTAGCAATATACCGTTTCTCCTGGTTACAGTACCACCTGAACTAGGGTCATTAAACTCTACAAATCCATTTTCTGCTAACCAATAATAGAAGTTCTCAACAGCTTCCAGATCAGTCATAAACTGCATCTTCTTTAAATGAACTATATCGTTCTTCTCATCCTGATCTTTTGCAGTTTGATAATAAACAATATCCTGAATCAGATCACGATTCATATTTAAAGCGTAAGGCTCACCTTCAATTCTTTGTCTTAGAATAGCAACGTGAAAAGATGGAAGATCTTCGATTGGGAGTTTGTGGTTTGTATCCTCGATAACTGCACCAATACTTAATACTTGGCAATTCTCAGGGTCCAGTCCGGTAGTTTCGATGTCTATGCTGACGTATTTCATAATTATACTTTTATCCTATATTCTACAAATCTAAAATGTTTTCCCGTTTTATAAAAACGAATCGCACAAAAAAAGCCCCACAGGGGCTTTTAATTTCTTTTGCTTAGACAATCAAACAAAAAGTACTAAATCTCCGTAGTTATCGTACTCGTCAGCTTCGTATTTTCTGCTATTTTCACAATCGTTTTCTTCTCTAAAATCTCCAAAATAACTTTCGTAAAGGTCGTAATCAGGTACAAAGATCGGTTGATTCTCTAAATGCTTGTTTCCCGGTGAATTTTCATGCTGCATCATTGTTTTTGTGGTGGTGGTTTTTATTTTTATGTATCTACAAATTCTAAATTTTTTAATCGAGGAACAGGTAAGATTCGAACTTACGAATAACGGTTTTGCAGACCGTTCCCTTAACCACTTGGGTACTGTTCCTTTTTGTAGTCCAGGCCGGAATCGAACCGGCAAGGTCATTGCTGACCGGGGGATTTTAAGTCCCCTGCGTATACCTATTTCGCCACTGGACCCTTTTTGGTTGGCGCAAATGTAAATGCCTGCTTCGCAAGAATCACGATTTTTTCTGAAAAACTTTGAGATTTTTTACAACCATTTTTCCTTCGGTTGGTTGATGTTTTTCTGTGGGAGATTGGAGACCATTGTTAATGATAATAAATTGGTCTGCAGCATTATCACTTAGCATTTGATGGTTGTTACAAACCTGAACCAAAATTCCGTCGTAATAAAACTTGATGAATTTATCAGTCCAATGCACTGCGTACTTCACAAATCTATTCGAAGGATCTTTAACAGGAATGGTTGGTGCACCATACATTTTCTTTGCTTTTTTGCTGCTTGTATCTCCCCAGTGAATGTTTGGTTGAATTTTTATGTTTTCAACATCCTGATCTGTGTAAGCCTCAAAGATATCAATTTCGGGTGGCCAAGTTGAAACACCGCTTGTCCAGAAAGCTGACCATTGCATCTCCTCCTTCGGCAGCATAATTTCAGCCTCTATCCAGCCAAACCTAAAACTTTTCTTAGAGCTAATTAAACCGGAAGCCCAAGGGATAACAAATTCGTCGGGCAGGTCGTTTTGCTGTAGCCAATCAGGTAAATCCTTTTTGTAAACAGTCAGTGGGATGTACCTGTTCTCTAAAATTAAACCATAAGTCGTTGTCTGAATAGATTCGTCAGTCCAATACCAATAAGGTTGTTGTAGGTGAAAAAATCCCCAAGGTTGTCCAACTCTCCAGTCTTCCGACAGTGTTTCACTTTCAAAAGAATCTGAATAAACTAACTCGTAATTCGAGGGAGGAAGTGACTGTCTAATTTCCAAATTGGTCTTGGAATAAATCCACGCTCTTGCCTGAAGCAAAAGGTTGTGAATGTTATTTAAGAGACTTCTTTGTAGATAATATTTGAAAACCATATCTTTATTTATTTTGGTGTGATTGGTGGGATTCGAACCCACGACCTCCTGAACCACAATCAGATGTTCTAACCAGCTGAACTACAACCACCATGTAGCGGAAGATACTGGATTCGAACCAGTGGAACCCTTGCGAGTTCAATACCTTAGCAGGGTACCGCTTTAGACCTCTCAGCCAATCTTCCTGAGTAGCGAGGGGCAGGATCGAACTGCCGACCTCAGGGTTATGAATCCTGCGCTCTAACCATCTGAGCTACCTCGCCTTAAATTTTCTTCACTTCATAAGTGTGTCCAGAGTCTGAATTTTTCTGGAAAAGATCTTTCAGATCCTGAGCTTCCTGCTGAGTTTCAAATTCAAGAACTTCTCCAATTCCATCCAAAAGAATGACTGGAACTTCAACCCCCTGTAGTGAGGTAATTTTTTTAATAATAACGAATTTTCCCATTTTATTGTTTTTTTGCAAATTTACTTTTTGACATTAAATCACCCCAATCCTTATATCCTTGTTCTTTAGCAAATATATCATTTTTCTTTCTACGATATTCTTTTACTTTTTCCGGGTCACGCATCTCTTCTGCATTTTTAAATCCAAGGGATTTAGCACATTCACTTTCACACCAATCGTGGGATCCTATTTCTATATTTATTGGGAGGTCAGTTTGTAAGGATTCCATGAAATCCTCAAATTGGTTTGCAGCTACGAATGGCATTGTGTAAACACCCTCACTGACCGCATACCCAGATTCATCTTCTGTGTCAAAGATCTCGACTCTACCCATTCGGTATTTCTCACCCATAAGTGAAAAGACACCATATCCAACCGTTGAGTAGTAGAACCTACCCGGGTTACTTACACCATCCATGTCGATACAACCGGGATTGGTTTCCATATAGGAAGCTAGTTTGTCAACTAGCTGTTCATCCGTAAGTTCTTGATCCTCGGCTCTCCTGCGGATGTTTTGGAGAAACCATAGCAGATCTTTTCTGTTGACTTTCATGATTCTATTAAATATAAGTTGACTTGGGCAGACTCGAACTGCCGACCCTTCGCGTATCAGACGAATGCTCTAACCAACTGAGCTACAAGTCAATTTGCACGGATGGAGAGATTCGAACTCCCAACAACGGTTTTGGAGACCGGCATGATACCCTTTCACCACACCCGTGAATAAAGGAAAAGAGAAGATGGTTCAGTGGACATCTCTTTTTACAATCGGCTTTACTTTGGTTTATACCTGCAAACTCCGACAATAACGACCGGTATAAACTCTCAAGTCATTGTTATTATCATTCCCCGATTAACCTTTGTGGTACCTCCCAGAATCGAACTGGGGACACATGGATTTTCAGTCCATTGCTCTACCAACTGAGCTAAGGTACCAATATGTACACCGGGAAGGATTCGAACCCTCATTCTTCTGATCCGTAGTCA
>B570J29032_109958505_pt1 | contig 13242 bp, 9 predicted proteins | sample LakMenEpi16Nov12_FD_29032 | JGI IMG/M metagenome (IMG submission 29032)
TATTTATTACATATAATGGATTACGTATATTATTTTATATTTATTTGGTTTTTAATAGAATTAACATTATTAATTAATAAAAAAGAGTGCGAATATAAAACGAATTATGTAAAAAAACAATTAACTAAAGCACAAGAAACTAATAATTATTATCAAAAAATACAATTAATTAAAATGAAAATAGGCAATGATATTAATGTATTAGCAAAATATATTGAACCGTTTGTGCGATTAGCGCCGCCAATGAATACAAATTATATTAATATTGGACAAATAGATGAAGAATCAATTGAAATTACTAATGAAATTTTAACATATTTATTGGATTTATATAAATTAGATATGAATAAATACAAAACATTTGTATTTTCTATTATAGGCCGAATAATTAAAGAAAAAAGTTTATTTTTAAGGGAGAAAACATATCCGGGGATTTTTTATTTATCATATTTAGAATCTATGTGTTCAGGAGCCCCAGAAGAATTAAATTTAATTAATACATATGTTTTTCCAAAGTATGATTATAAACCAAAATATAATTATGACATATATAATCCATTTATATTAGCTAATTTTTATAAAATGCGTGGTGATATGACTTTAAAACAAAAATTTAATAAAACAAAAGTGCGGCCATTTATTAGTATTAAAGATGGCGAAATTGAGAGATTAAATAATCCTTTTTATTAATCAGAATTAGAGGAATTGAGTGAATTTGATATAAATATAAAGCAACAATATTGTGTAAATGACTATATTTTGATGCTGTTTGTGTAGTATAATAATAACAAAATGTAGGATAATATTGTAATTCATTTTTACAATTATTATATAGTTCAATTGTAATAGTTCCATATTTTTTTTGTAATTTTTTCATTTTTTTTTCTTCTTTTTTTCTTCATATTTAGTCTTATTTTTTTTATATCAACGGGGCTTTCAATGTTTGATTTAATCATTATGTTATGTATATAATTATATTATATATTATATATATATACCTATTATTAATCAGAATCAGATAAATCGGATAATTCGGATAAATCAATATTAATTTCATTAGTTTGTTCATTATTTCTTTGTTGTTTTAGATATAATTTAATTATATTTTGAATATGATTTTTATGCGCAATTTCTGCTGTATTTAATTCAAATGTGGGTTTCATATTATTTAATTCATTCAAATAATTGTTATATAATTCCATTGTAATAGTTCCATATTTCTTTTGTAATTCATATAATTTCTTTGCTTCTTTTTTCTTTTTATTTTGTTTTTTATTGGTAGCCAAAGGGGCTTCTGGTTTAACAACAGGCGTCGGCGCAGTAGGTGCCAATTTATGAAATCTTTTATTTTTTTCGCCTTCAATTTTTTTATGTAATTTTGCTTTTAAATCTTCTCTTGTTGGATTTGAAATATTAATAGAATCAATAGAAGAATCAACCATTGTATCAATTAAATTATCGGTATTAATTTTGCCGGATTTTAACATTTTAATTGCTTTATTAATTTGACTATTATTTAGTCCTTTGGATTTTCCAATATTATGAATATTTGCTAATAATTCTTCATTCATTATATAGATATAGATATATATATTTATATATAAATTATATATAGATATATATCTATCTATATATCTATCTATATATATTAAATAAAGGAATGCTAAATAAATTAAATAAATTAAAAAACAAAAGATTATTATTATTATTGTTGCCAATAGAAATAATAATTTTATCAGTAATAAAAGAGGTATCAAATCCAATGTATATAAGATATTTTGTATTGAATATGAGTTTTATATTATTTTATAATTATCCTGATTTATTATTATCATTACATAAAAAACCGGTATATTATGACGATTTAATAATAAAAACATATTTACACGACCCATTACACGAACCGGAACAATTAAATGATAAATATAAAATGTGGTATCAAAATATATTTAAATGGACAGTGTTAATAACCTCGCCAATAATTTGTGCTTTATTAACAGACGTGTGGTTTATAAAGGCGAATTTTGCTACAAAGGACGAATCAGCAAATGTTAAATATTTGAATCCCGAAACGGTTTCAGCAATGGCAATTATATTTAGTTTATCATCATTATACATAAAAATCTCTTTATTATTTGGAAAAGTATTAATAAAAATACTAAAATTTTTTAGAAATAAATCAATAGAAAAACAAATAAAATTATCACAAGATAAGATAAATATTGAGTTGATAAAATTTGATAATATTAATCCAAATATGCGCCAAGTTCAATCTTGTATTGAATTTAATAATCCAAAGAGCGTGCGACCGGAATTCTGAGTGGCGAGTAGGGCGCGAGTGGGACGCAAGGGATTATGTGGCCCCACTAAATAACTTTTTAACAATTGAATAATCAATATGAATATTAACATATTTTTTAATTGTATCATCAAACATTAAATGTTCAATCTTTGTTGTATCAATTTCGCAAGTTTCGGAATATGTTTTGAATGCTTTGTAATGAATATATTCAAAAATAATATTATCAATATCGTGTTGAGTTAATTTGTATAATATAATATTATTTGTAATACAATAAGAACAAATAATATACATTTGAATTTCTGAACTAAGAAAATAAATAATTAGATTAATATAATTCATTTTATCAATATATTTGACATAATTTTCATCAAACATTGAAACATTTTCAAATTTATTTGGTTTCAAGCCACATAGCATATAAATATATGATTTTTTTTCTTCATTAGTATTAATGCCGATATAATGGCCAATAGAATCAAGGCGTTTTTTGCTATTAGTAAAAATAATTTTATCAAAAAACTTATATATATTTTCTGGCGTTGTATAATCAACTATTTTATTTAATACTTTGCTATTAGTTAAAATAGTTGATTTGAACTCTTTTGCCGAATTCTTTTTACATTTATGTGAATTTTTGAAAATTGGGGTTTTTATAATCGGTCCTATTGTAAGAGGCGAAATATCAAGGCCGCTTTCTTGCGCCACAGGCGTCTTTATTTTCAAATCAATTGTGGAATTCTTGGGCTTTTTAATGACTTCCGTCCATTCTGAATCACTCATTATGTATGTTTTGGTATTTATAATTAATAACTAATTAATATTTAAATAATAAAAAAATCAATTATATGCGATTTTCTAATACTTCAACGCGCTGCATTAATTCGGCATTTTGCCCAGCGAGGTTTTCATTTTGCCCAGCGAGCTTTTCATTTTGCTCAGCGAGCTTTTCATTTTGCCGTGATAATTCTTGAACAGCTTTTACTAATGGGGCAATAAGTTCTGTATAAGCCATTGTATATTTATCTTCATAAGTGTTTTTATTTATAGCACTAATGTATCCTAATGATTCAATATCTTGGGCAATAAAACCGTGATTAAAATTATTATTTTTTTTAGAGCCATCTTTTCTTTCTAATAATTTATCAATTGTATTTTCTTCTATCCAATTGTTAATGGCAATATCATATAGTTCTTGTGTTTCATAATTATTCTTATCGGGTCTTTCTGTTTTATAATTATCTCTATAATCATATTTAAAATCAACGGGATTTAATTGTTTAATAAAATCTAAACCATATATTGTTGGTTGTATATCCGATTTATCACGTTTATCAGAAACTATATTAAATGCTGTTGCTTCCATTGCTCCATATGTTTTAACTGTTGTTACATCTGTCGCACCCAATACAACTTGATTTGGGCCCGTGGCATATGAATTATATCCTATACAAGTTGTATTTTCCCAATCACTTGAATTTCCAAAACCTGCTCTATATCCAATATATGTATTAAAATTACCGGTATTACCTATATTAATTTGAGGCCCTGTGCTATGACCAAAAAATGAATTACCAAAGCCCGATACTAAATATGGGCCACACGTTATACCAATACCAATATTTAACACCCCATCAGATACATTTGAAAGTGAGTTATATCCAATAGCAATATTTTGATTACCAACACTATTTTGTCCTAATGATAATTGGCCAATACCAATATTCCGATCTCCTTCTGTATTTAATTTTAATGAATTAGACCCCAATGCTATATTTTCTCTGCCTGTTGTATTAACTTTTAATGTTTGAAAGCCAATAGCAACATTATCGCTTGCTAAATTATTGTATAATGCCTCTGTTCCAATAGCAACATTTTGACCACCTGATACATTTGAATATAAAGCCTTTGTTCCTAATGCTGTATTACTACTTCCATCCGTATTTGTAAATAAAGCCCGATAGCCTAAGGCAACATTATCACTTGCTCTTATATTTGATTTTAATGCTTCTGTTCCAATGGCTGTATTATGTTCCCCTCTTGTATTAAAATATAAAGCATAATAACCAATAGCAACATTATCGCTTGCTAAATTATTATATAATGCTTCTCTGCCAACAGCAACATTTTGACCACCAGAATTATTATGAAATAATGTGCGTGTTCCAATTGCTGTATTGCCATTACCATCCGAATTTGTAAATAAAGAATCAAGACCAACACCAACATTATACTCTCCAATTCCATTTTTATATAAACTAAAATTACCAAGTGCTGTATTATAATCTCCTGTTGTATTATTAAATAATGATTCATAGCCAAGACCACAATTAAATTCGCCAGTTGTATTATTAATAAGTGATTTTGTGCCAAATCCACAATTTACAATTCCTGTTGTATTAGATAATAATGTTCTATTACCAATAGCTGTATTACCATATCCATTTGTATTTGCTCTTAATGCCATATAACCAACAGCAACATTATCACTTGATAAATTATCCCGCATAGCTTCTTTGCCAATAGCAATATTTGTCCCACCTGATTCATTACTATATAAAGCTTCTTTACCAACCGCAATATTATTTTCTCCAATTGTATTTGTATATAGAGCACTATAACCAACAGCAACATTATCACTTGCTATATTAGCTCTTAAAGCCTCTGTGCCAATGGCAATATTTTGCCAACCTGATACATTACTATATAAAGCCTCTTTACCAATAGCAATATTACTTTGACCATCCGAATTATTTAATAAAGAATATATTCCAATACCAATATTTTTTACACCTATGCTATTTCTATATAAAGAGCCAATACCAATTGCAATATTATCACTTGCAACATTATTATATAATGAATCATTACCAATACCAATATTATTACCACTATCAGTAGTATTATATAATGAGTTATTACCAAAAGCAATATTGTTTTCACCATTAATATTATTATATAAAGATTCTCTTCCAATTGCCATATTAAAATTTCCTGTTGTATTATTATACATTGTTCTCCATCCAATAGCATTATTATTTCTACCAGATAAATTTTTGTTTAGAGCTTCAAAACCAAATGAACAAATATCTCTTCCAGAAGTATTCCAATATAATGCTGTTGTTCCAACAACTGTATTATCCACCCCTGTTGTATTCTGAGTCATTGAATTAGCACCAATTGAAATATTATTAGCAGCAGTATTATTTTCTAAGGTATTTGTACCAATAGCAATATTACTATTACTACTTATATTTTTTTTTAATGTGTTTGCTCCAATACCTATATTTTGTGTTCCTGTTGTATTTAATTCTAATGATTTATTACCAACAGCTATATTATAATCAGCTGTTGTATTTGATTTTAGTGTCTCAGGTCCCATAGCAATATTTTGTGCTCCTGTTGTATTTGCTTTTAATGCTTGAAAACCAACTGCAACATTATTACTTGCTGTATTAGCCCGTAAAGCATCTTTGCCAATAGCAACATTTTGCCCACCGGATTGATTTAAATATAAAGCCTCTTTACCAACAGCAACATTATTTGTCCCAAGTGTATTTGTATATAAGGCACTATAACCAACCGCAACATTATCGCTTGCTTGATTATTTCCTAATGCGCTTGCTCCAATAGCAACATTATTACTTCCATCAGTATTTTGATATAAAGTGCCTGGTCCAAATGCTATATTATAATTTCCACCAATACAATTTGCCAAAGAATTATGACCAACACTTGCGTTTGCTTCTCCTGTTGTATTTGAAACCATTGAATTGCTACCAACAGCAATATTCCATTTTCCTGTTGTATTATCTCTCAATGAATTATAACCTAATGCTGTATTATTATTTGATACATTTGATTTTAATGATTCATAACCAACTGCTGTATTATAATTATCACTTGAATTTGTAAATAAAGCTTTATAACCAACTGCTACATTATTTGTGCCTGTTGTATTTGTATATAAGGATTTAAAGCCAACAGCAACATTATTGTTTGCTAAATTTTTATTTAATGCTTCTGTTCCAATAGCAACATTTTCAAAACCATTTACATTAGTATATAGTGATTCATCACCTATTGCAATATTATTATAACCACTTATATTTGAATATAAGGCTCTAAAACCAAAAACACTATTACCATTACCATCAGAATTTGAATATGACGCTTCATAACCAATAGCGGTATTATTTACACCTATTAAATTTGATTTTAATGCCTCTTTGCCAACAGCTACATTATTTGTGCCTAATGTGTTTGTATATAAAGCCCGATAACCAACAGCAACATTGTCACCAATTAAATTATCTTTTAATGCCTCTGTTCCAATAGCAACATTGTGCCCACCTGTTTGATTTGATATTAATGCTTGAGTGCCAATAGCAACATTATTTGTTCCACTTGTATTATAAAAAGCAGCCTGACTTCCAACAGCAACATTACTGCTTCCTGTGTTTGAGTATAATGCTTCTTTACCTAAGGCAACATTATTTGTTCCAATTGTATTTGATTTTAATGCCTCTTTGCCAAAAGCAACATTAAAATCTCCTGTTGTATTTCCTAATAATGCGTTTGCTCCAACTGCTGTATTAGCATTACCTGATTCATTATTATGTAAAGCCCAATAACCAACTGCAACATTATCACTTGCCAATAAATTATTATATAATGCTTGTGTTCCCAAAGCTGTATTATGTTGGCCAAATGTATTATCATTTAAAGCACGATAACCAATGGCAACATTGTCACTAATTAAATTATCTTTCAATGCCTCTGTTCCAATAGCAACATTATTACTTCCATCCGTATTTTGTAATAAAGTGCTACTTCCAAGGCCAACATTATAATTACCAGATATATTATTATTACCTGATAATGCCCCAATAAAGGAATTAGATTCACCATCTGAATTATTTCTTAAAGAATTTTGACCAACTGCTGTATTATTTATTGCTCTATTTGAATATAAAGCTTCATAACCAACCGCTGTATTACCAGGTTCTGTTTCATTTGAAAATAATGTTCGTGTTCCAAGAGCTGTATTATATTCTCCGGTTGTATTTGCTTTCAATGCATTATTTCCAATAGCAACATTATCACTTACAGAATTAGCTCGTAAAGCATCTCTTCCAATCGCAACATTTTGAGAACCACTTTGATTTAAATATAATGCCTCTGTCCCAATACCAATATTTTCTGAACCATCAATATTAAAATATAATACACTATTACCAAAAGCATTATTAAAATTACCATTGATATTTGTGTATAATGTTCTATAACCAAAAGCACAATTCTGATATCCTGTTGTATTTTTATTTAATGAATTATCACCAAATGCAGAATTAGCATCACCTATTTGATTTGAATATAATACATTTACTCCAACAGCTGTATTAAATTCTCCTGTTGTATTTGTTGCCATTGAATTATTACCAATAGCAATATTATCATTTGTTGTATTATTTGTTAAACTATTTATTCCAATAGCTATATTACTAAATCCTTCTAAATTATTTTTTAATGTATTTATACCAATACCAATATTTTGTGTGCCTGTTTTATTTGATTTTAATGAGTCTTTACCAAATGCTATATTATTATCTCCTGTTGTATTTTCTAATAATGCGTTTGCTCCAACAGCTGTATTTGCGCTACCTGAAACATTATTATATAAAGCCCGATACCCAACAGCAACATTATCACTTGCTAATATATTTTTATTTAATGATTGTGTTCCCAAAGCTGTATTCTGTAATCCTAATGTATTTGCTTGTAATGCTTGATAACCAACCGCAACATTATCGCCAGCTAAATTAGCACGTAAAGCATCATTGCCAATTGCTACATTGCTTGAACCGGTTGTATTATTTAATAAAGCTTTATTCCCAATAGCAATATTATTATTAGTTCCAACAATGTTTTTTAAAGCATCTTTTCCTATTTTTATATTTTCATTATCAGAATCAAAATCAAAATTAATATTTTGTTTTAATGTTTTAAGGGCCGTGGTTGTATCACTATTATGTAATGAAACGAATATATTATTTAAATCACTGCTATTAAATTCCCCATTTGTAATTTCCATTTTAAAACTATTTATTTTAACACTATCTCCAATTGCTGCTGCTCCTAATAATACACCTGCTCTAATTGTTGTATTTATAGTGCTATCAAAAGTAATACTATAATCATCCGAATCTGTGCTTGTTATATATAAACGGTCAGTAATTTCATATAAATTACCATCACCTAAATATAAAAATGGTTGTGCGGTTGGGGTAATTTTTTGCGCATTTATTGTTAATTTATAAATGTATAGCCTACTAATTGTAAAATTTGTATTTGATATAATGCCGGGAGTATCTCTTTTTCTAAATGTTTTTCTTGCTGTAATTATTAAAGAATCGTCATCACTTGCTATCAAAGCATTTTTATTAGAATAAAATTTATTATATAAATCTGTTGTGTAATCAGAATTTATTACAAAATCAGAACTTGCCATTCTTTATATATATATATATTATAAAAATATTTATTTAAATTGATTTTATTTAAATTAAGATATATAGAATATAGAATATAGAATATAGAATATGCGCGCTCTTATGAAAAATGTTAATCAAGTTAGTAATCTATTGGCGCCCTTGGCGCCCATTGTGCCCTTGGCGCCCATTGTGCCCTTGGCGCCCCCGAAATTAAAATGGAATAAATTAAATATGTTTATTCAAATACCAAAATATAAAATGAAAACAAGTGAATATTTATTTTCAACATATATTAAACACACACATAAAATTAATATGATTAAGTTTTTAGATATTGCAGCTCAGAATAATGATTTATTTACAAATATTATTCAATATTCTAATTATAAAAATCTAATATTTATTTGTGACGATTCAATTATTATTAATAATTATCAATTTAATAATAGTGAGAAAATGTATTATTTATTGTTAAATAAAATTAAAGAATTAGATATTATTTGTAATATTACAAAGGAAGAAAATGATATATTAATAAATTATAATAATACAAAGATAATTATGGCTTAAATAAGCTTATTTCTTAATTGGACTAATTCCGCATTTAGTTGTTGAATAAATATATTTCTTATCAGTATTAATAATAATATCTCTTAATTTATAAGAATTAGGCGCAATGCGTTTAATATATTTAAGAATTAAATAAAACCATTGACCAAATCCAATAATATTATTTAAATATTCATAATCAAATGTTTGATAAGTAAAGAATTTATATAAGTAATCATTAATTGGTTCTTTATAATTTGTATCCATAATTTTATCTTTGGATTCAGCTATTTTAATTTGATTTTTATAAGTTTCAATTTTATCCAAAATATCTTCATTTAACAATAATTTATCGCCTTTATTTCTATAAATTAAAGTGCTAAGAAAATCAATCATTTCATTTTCATTGTTAATATATTCTAAATCGCCATTTATTAAGGCCATAATAAATATAACCGTTTCAATATTATCTGCCATTTGTATTATATTAGATAATATATGATAATTTAATCCCGCTGATTTAATATAATCTATCTTTGTATTAATACGGTCATCTAATTTCAAATCAATATATTTATTTAATATACCTTTTCTTAATTCTGATATTTGTAAATCATCTTTTTTAATATTACATAAAATATTTTCTTCATCGTGTGATTGAATTTTACCAATATCTTCTAATTCTTTACATTTTAATATTTTACCTTCTAATTGTGTAATTTGTTTTAATATATTATGTTTTTGTTTTTCATCAAATTTAATCATTGATTGTAATTTCTTTATTTCATTTTCATATTTTTTAATTTTCCTTTCTTTATTTTTCTTGGCTGTAAAATAATATGTTGCTAATACATTTGGAATTAGTAATTTTGTTATATCTAAATAAGATAACATTAATTTGAGATTAATTTTATCTTCTTTATCATCTTTATATAATATACATTTTTTTACTAATTCTTTATTAAACATAGGTAAAATATATCCCTTTGTATCTAATCCACGTCGCCCTGCACGACCACCCATTTGTTTATATAAAATTGGATTTATTTCCCCTGTTAATATACAAGTTCTAATTGGTAAATTAATACCAACCGCTAATGAACTATCAGCAAACATAATTTTAATTTTATTTTCTTTGAATCCTGTATATATTAAATGTCGTGTTGAATATTTAATATTTGAGGTATAAACACCAATACCATATTCTAATGCTGTATTAAACCAAGAATTACTATTTTTAATTTGTTTATTAATATCATCAAATAATGGGAATTTCCATTTATATAATTTTTTCAACATTTTATAATCAACATAATCTTCATCATCTAATGTTTTTGCCGCTTTTTTTGAATATGGGTCAATCTGTTCTTCGGATTTTTGTTTCTTTTCTAATGTTTTATAATATTTTTCAGCATTACAATATTCCTCATCATTATCTTCTAAATATTTAATATAATTAACTAATTTTGTAACTAATAATTGAATATCTGAGGAATGTGTGCCAAAAACTAATATTGGTCCATAATTATTATTTAATAAATAAGTAATAATTTTATATAAATTAATCGGCGTTGGTTCTAATACCGCATTCATTATATCTCTTTCTATTTCTTCTGATACATCTGGCGCCATAGATTTAATAATATCTTGCGCATAATAATAAAAATCATTACGTGGCATTTTTTCTAATTCTTCTAAATGGCCCGGGTCCATTTTTGTTATATGATTTAAATCTCGTGGCGTTGGGTCTTCCAAATTAACTTGAAATGTTGGCGTCATTGTATCTTTATTAATAAGTATCCTTTGTAAAGGTATTGGTCTAATATCAAAATTAATAATATTTATTGGATTGTCGGATAATTTAGCAATTGAATCACTTAATTCTTCAACATTATTAATTGTTGCTGATAATAATATATATTGAGCTGTATGAGGTATTAAATTAGCCCACAAATAAGTATTAGAAATCTCTGGCAAATGAACTTCATCAAATACAATATATTTTAATTTTTTAATAAAATGAATATTGATATCATTTGTTATAAAATTAATAAAATTATCACTTGTAATACATAATATTTGCGAAGGGGGTTTAGTTCTTTCATCGTAACTTGAAAATGTTTTTGTTTGAGTATCAATTATATTTGAAGCACCTGATAAATATGTTTTTTTATTCTTTGTTAATATTTCTGTTGTATTTTCTCTTAATATTTCGGAATTAGGAACAATAAATAAAGAAGTCCCACTACTTGCTAATGTATAATAACTAATAATTGAATTAGTTGCCCAAGTTTTACCACAAGAAGTGGCAATTTTTAATATAACATTTGATTTATTATGAATATAATCAATTAAATCATTTTGCCAAGAAGTAAATAAATAATTGCTATATTTTGGAATCTCTTGACCACGTTTTTCATTTTTTAATATTTGTTTTTCATTATATATTCTATATAATTTATTATCTTGTGTAAAATTAATTTTCATTTTTGATATATTAAATTTATCTTTTTTAAATATACCACATATATTAAAACCATTTAAATAAGTAGAGGTTCCTATTTTATGTTCAATTATGTCTGGTTTTATTGTAACTAATGATTTAATTGGCGCAACTGGCACTAATTTTGGCAAATTCTCCGGCAATTTAACATCTAATTTATCAAAATCAAAATCATCGGGTAAATCATTGAAATCAAAATCATTCATTATATGCGTTATATATATTATATATTTAATATATTCAATTTTGCTAATGTGCGGAAAATTTTCGGAAAATTTCGGAAATTGCGGAAAATTGATTTTTTTAATTATATATATTATATACATAAATAGAGCAAAATAAAACAAAAAATGCTATTTAAATTAATGAGTGATTCAAAAGAAGATTCAAAATCCTGGAAAAATTCAAAACAAGAAATACCAAAAGCGGCTTTATTAGAATTAAAAAAAGAACCTTCAAAAAAAAGAGAAACGTATGAAGAGGAACAAAGTAGAAAATCGTCTGTTATTAATTGGAATAATAATTATTATTATAGTCAAAATAGTAGTTCAATGTATGATACAACTGGAAAATATATTTCTTAACTTGTCGCATTCATGCACGCCCCTCCACGCCCTCTATATAAATATATATTTATGTTTAAATATAGAAGAGCATTCTAAATTTAAATAATAATTTAATAATCTGGTCTTAATTGGTTCAAGCATACGGGTTTGTTTAATATAGTTTTTTTGTTTATATATATTAATTCCCTTTGATATAAAATAACGTAATAATTTTAATGATTTAAATAAGGGTCCTAAATATATATTAGAGGCATTATTTCCATAGCTATCTTTTTTATAAATATTAATGCCACGGGATTCTAAAAAATCAAATATTTTAATATATGATTTGATTTGCCTTGGGATAGAAGTCTTACCAGATATATTAGCAAGAATAATATAAGCATTTTCGTGAATAATATCTTTTGATTCTAAATATATTAATATTTTTTTAAGATATTTATATTTGAAATTACAATCTAAAATACGTGAATAGGCGTTGTCTCTAAATATATTTCTTTTATGAATATTAACTCCTTTGGATTCAAAATAATCTAATATTTTTATAATATGTTTATTATATCGTGATATAGAATATAAATAAATATTTGTTTTGGAACAATCTATATATATATTATTTAATGAAATATAATAAAGCTGTTTTTCAAAAAGTTTTATTAAATTGAAATGACCATAGTGCGCTGCAATTTGTATAGAATATTTGAAATCAATATCAAATGTTAATTTATTATATAATAATATAATTTTAATAGCATTAAATTTTCCAAATAGAATATATAAATAAAATAAGTTAAATATAAATATAATATTAAGATTACAATCTTTGAA
>B570J29032_109958503_pt1 | contig 13237 bp, 7 predicted proteins | sample LakMenEpi16Nov12_FD_29032 | JGI IMG/M metagenome (IMG submission 29032)
CTAGATGCGATGCGGATCGATTCTCCCAATCCTCCATCAATGTGAAGTGATAAATAAACCAAACTGATTACGGCTCCAGCAATCAGGACGATCGCCTGAATGACGTCGGTCCAAATGACGGCCTCCATGCCTCCTACAACCGTATAGGCGATGCATAACAGACCAATACCGACGATGCACGTTTCAACATCTAAATCGCTAACGGTAGACAGCGCTAACGAAGGCAGATACAGCACGACGGCAATACGTCCACACTGATACAAGATGAATAGCAAACTACCGGTCCATCGCGTGGCCAGATTAAAGCGTCGCTCCAGGTATTCGTAAGCGGAAGTGACATCCAGTCGTCGATAAAAAGGCAGGTAGATGAAAACGATCAGCGGCATGATCACGATATAGGTGTTGGCTAGAAACAGTTCCCAGCCATCGGTGTAAGCTGCCGCTGGAATCGCCATGTAAGTTATGGCGCTTAGCATCGTTGCAAAAATACTTAAGCCCGCTGCCCACCAGGGAATTCTTTGTCCGCCGCGAAAATAGTCGTTAGTCGTTTGATTGCGTTTAGAACATATCCAGCCTATCCATAGCATGAGCAATAGGTAAATCACAACTGTCGAGTAATTCAGCCAGCCAAAAGACTGTTTTTGAAGCTTGTTTGTCAGTTGCCATACTTCGGGCGACCTGACACCCGGCCGGACTTCGCCTGATGTTATGAAGTGCTGACCTTGCCATGACACGGCCCCCGTGGTTACGTGTGACGCTGGCAACTGAGTTGGCAAAGTCTTCCATGTATCCGTGATCGTGTGATAGGCCAAAATAGACTTAGGAAATCCAGGGTGTTGATTTAGAGGTTGAAAGTCAACCAGACTACCGTCATCGCCACCCAGAACTAGGAAGCTGGATTGTCCTATCGCCGGTGCTGGACTGGGCGCCGCTACAGCCGGTCGAGGCAGATCGGCAATACGAGCCCAACCCACTTGGGGGCGATAACGGTAAGCATCCTGCAAGTAGGTGCGCACCGGTCGCCCGTCGGATGCCGGTGCAAGCGAAGCGCCGCTGCATAAATAGAACGCGCCATCCTGTACAGCGGCAACAGCCAACATGCGCTCGGTGCCTGGCCACGCTGGCAGCTCGTCCCATGCAAGCGGCTGACGACTCAAGTTCAGCGCCCAAAATTGGTGCATGGCCTTTGTGGAATCGGGCTGCTGGATGCCTCCAGCCATGTAGATCGTGTCGCCTAGCAAGGCACCGCTGGCATTGGCACAAGCTTGCGGTAACGAGGGAAGCTTCTCCTGTAATAACTTGCTGCCTTTCCAGCGTATGATCCAACAGTCTGAATAGTGCCCGTCAGCATTGCTGCCACCCAAGTAGGCCACACCTGGTTCGATCCCCAAACCTGCGGGGATCGAAACCGACACCGCATAACCGATGGGCTTGTTCAGCTTACCCGCTTCGATCCATTGGCCCTGGGGTTGCTCCAAGACATAAACCGCATCGTGCCAAACCTTGAGACCGTTTTCCCAGGGTGGAGCTTCAGGAAAATTAGCACCGCCGCCAACGATCAGGCTGTTACCGTCGGTCCCACAGACGGGTCCGGCTACACCCAGTGTCGATGGGATGTTTCTAACCTGACTCCAGGTCACCGCCTCGTCAGCCATAAGCCGGCAGGATGAGTGCCAACAGGTCCAGGCAAAGATGAACAGAAGCGTGCCACAGCGGTAAAATCGTTGCATAAAGTTTCCTCCGAAATGGAAATCGCCAGAATTCCCATTCTGCGTAGTGGACTTCGCCAGAAGTCCCTCTTCAGTAATCGTAATGGAACTCGCCAGAGTTCCGTAGCGCGTTTCACCAGGAACTCTGGCGAGTTCCACTACGCGTTGGCTACGGTTTGGGGTAATTGGCAGAAGCTGCATCCAGTATTAAAACCCAATCACTTCCGGACTTTCTGGTGGGTGTATCAAAACTGAGCGATGTTTGGTTTTTGAACAGACCTATTTCATGGGCCACCCCACTGCACGGATCGAACCACCAGGCCCGGATCTGGTCTGCAGCCAAGCGCTGCGTGCTGATCGTCACTTTACGTTGATCCGGAATATAGATCATTGCGTAGGACGCATCGTTTTGATCCGGTTGGCCGTCGCGGGTTGCTTGAATTCGTCCCACTCCATCCGCTTGACCGGCGGCTACCAAACTCTGATCGGGGATGCGGCTTAAAAATGGTCGACTAAGCATCAATTTTTTCAAGTGAGACAACTGATTGGCACCGGGTAAATCCAACGAATCATGCCAAGCGGTGGTTACATCCCATAGTGGCTTGCGACCGGGTGCATACATTTGCCAAACTGGATGAGTGCCATAAGTGTGGCCAAATGCACCTGCGAACACTGACCAATATGCATTTCTGCGAACTTGCAAGGCTCCCACCGGGCGTTTTTCAGGCATGGCATCGGGTGGGTACTCGTACGAAGGCTCGCCATCCAAGCAAGGTTTGATTGGTACTCGAGCATAATCGTTTTCTACGGCGACAAAGTTGGTACTGGTCGGCGAATGGCCGCTTTGTAGCATGTTGAAGTCCAGCCATTGGGCGTCATGAAACGGTGTTGAAGAACTTTGTCCGCCGCGTGGGTGGAACGTCATCAAGTGAGCACCGTTGTCGCCTTCGGCTAGCCCCTTGGCCATAGCTTCCAGAATCTGTCGATGTCGGTCAGTCTCTACCAAACGATCACCGCCCAAAATCCAAACTATCCCCGCATCGCGATATCTGTTGCCCAGCCACTTACCGTACGTCTGAGCATTTTCTGGAGTGAATATCACTTTCTTTGAATGCCAGTACTTGCCCCAAGTCGGCAACATGCCGATTCTCAAACCAAGCGAATTTGCTTTGGCCACGATCCAATCAACGTGTTCAAAATACTTTTCGTTCGGTCTGGTTGGGGCGTTGTCTTCCAGCGGCAGATGACCGTATGGATTTGGTACGTCCAGCCCGTCCACTTCGGCTAGCACCACGGCCTGAATGACCGTAAAACCCTGCTCAGCGCGCCGCTTCAAATAGCGATCAGCCTCTTCGCGATTCAATCGGTGAAAAAGTTCCCACGCCGTGTCGCCCAACCAGAAGAACGGCGTTCCATCGGAATGGATCAGGTAGCGTTTGTTCTCGCTGATCTTAAGCTGCTGCGTCGCTGCAGTTTGTTCGCTGGGCTGCTCTGCGAACAGCATATCGCAATCCACCGCGTTGAGCGTCATTAGAATTAAATGGTGGAATATGAATGCTCGGATGGTTTTTCTCATAAAAGGTTGCCCCCGTAGTGGACTTCGCCAGAAGTCCCGTTCTCGTTCGAGTTCACACCATCTTCGTACCAGGAACTCTGGCGAGTTCCACTACGCGGTTGGCCACATTAGTCTTGTTTTGTCTTGTCTATGTTGTGTTTTCCTAGCGGCTGAGCATCCTGCTTAGGTAGCCAGACATTCAATTCGTCTTTCACCGTTGCATAGTCCGCAAGTCGCGCCAGATTGTGCCACTCGTCAGGGTCGTTTTGGTGGTCGTACAATTCTTCGCCACCATCAGCATATCGAATGTACCGCCATCGCTCAGTTCGCAACGCATGGTTGCCTTGTCCATGAGTTGTCAACGCGGGACGATCCCATTGGATGGAAGGGTTTTTTAACAATGGCACCAGACTTTGGCCTTCTAAACTGTCAACCTTCGGCAATTGGCAAAGTTCATTCAGAGTTGGGAACAGATCGATCAAGCCAACTGAGCGCTGTGTGCGACTGCCCGCCTGAGTGACTGCTGGTGCAGCGATGATCAAGGGCACTCGAGTGGACCGCTCCCAAAGTGTGAATTTGTGGAGATGCTGCTTTTCGCCCAAGTGCCAACCGTGATCCGACCATAGAACAACGATCGTGTTGTTGGCGCTAGGACTGGCATCTAGAGCATCCAGCAACTGACCAACCAGTGCATCGGCAAAGCTAATGCTGGCCAGATAGGCTTGCAACAGCTCTCGATATTTTCCGTCTCTCAACACCAATTCGTAATCACCACGCCGATCAGCGGCCATGACCCGTCCGCCTGTGGGCAAATCATCGCAGTCGTCTTCCTTGATCACTGGCGCAACGATTTGGTCCACCGGATACATTTCAAAATACTTGCGAGGTGCGTAAAACGGCAAGTGAGGTCTATAGATGCCAGCCGCCAGGAAAAACGGCTGTTTGGGGGGTGCGGCAAAAAACTGCTTGGCCCACTGGACCATCTTGCCATCGCCCATCTGATCATCCGAAGTATCAAACACGCCCCAGTCAAATTCGTTTGCGTTTTGAGGCGGCTTGCTGAGAGAGCGAACGGCCTGAATCTGATTGAGCGGAAAACCTTCGGGCCACTGAAAATTTTTGACCTTTCCCTTACGCGCCAACTGTGCTTGATAATGGCTATCGAACACTTGGTCGAAATAATCATGCCAGTCGCTGCTGCGATTAAATCCTGGCGTGTGATGATAGACTTTGCCACCGCCGACCACATGGTATTCATTGGCCCGGAAGTGGCCCGGAAGACTAGCGATACCCGGAAACGCTTCGTGCCACACAACGTCGTTGGCATAGATGCCCGTCGAGCTGGGCCTACGTCCGGTCAGCACGCTGGCGCGACACGGGTTGCACACCGGCGCGGGAACGTGTGCGTTGGTAAACAACAGTCCACGCTGGGCGAGTCGGTCGATGTTGGGCGTTTTTACTTGAGGATGCCCGCCCAAACAGCCAACCCAGTCATTCATATCGTCGACAACGATCATCAGGACGTTCGGGCGCTTGCCCTGGGCGGAAAGTCCTTCCGATTGACAACCCCCGGCGCAAATGCAGGCTAGTAAAATTTGCAAGCAGTTTTTCATGACGAGCTTGTTTTCATGAATTTGCCAATAATCGTAGTGGAATTCGCCAGAATTCCCATCGCAACTAAACGGCTCATAAGAAACCTCTAGGGTCCTGTAGTCAGGAGTTGAAGCCACGTTCAGCCAGTGAAGGTCCAGGACTTCTGGCGAAGTCCACTACTTTCAGGACGATAAACAGGACTTCTGGCGAAGTCCACTACGTTGAGTGCGTTGAGTCGTGTTAGGGTCTGCGAAAATTGAGCGGCCGTGGGGGGCTCCAGTGGCAGACGCGTCGGGCCACAGTCCACTGCGACTTCAGCCATCCACTTCTTAAAAGTCGCTATTGGCTGAGGGCCGCAGCCAACCAACAAGTCTATCGTCCGTACGGCCAGAGCTTGCAGCTCTTGGGCTCGTTCATTGTCACCAAGGTCGTATGCTTTGATGATCGATAGATAAAGCGGTGTAGCAAAATTATAGGTGCTTCCTACCGCTCCACGCGCACCCAAGGCAAGGGCGCTCAAAAGCAGCTCGTCGCGTCCGAAAAGCATGTCATACTTGCCGTTCTCCAGCTTCAGGCACTGCTGGAAGTCGCTCAGGTCTTCGTAGGTGAATTTTGCACCAACCAAATTGGGAATGCGAGGTCCGGCCAACTTCAAGAATTGGCTGACTGGAACGTTTACGCCGGTCATCGATGGAATGTGGTAGTAGTAAAATGGCAAGTCGGGTGCTGCCTGTGCTACTCGCTGGCACCAAGTTACCAAACCTTCGATCCCCAAGGGCTTAAAGAAGGTTGGAGACATGCAGGCGATACTGTCCGCACCGATTCGCTGAGCGTGAGCGGCCAATTCACAGCAATCCGTCAGCGAATTGTGCCCGACGTGGACGATCACTTGTAATCCATCCGGGGCAACTCGCACCCATCGTTCGGCTAGCTGGCAGCGCTCGCTAGTCGTCAAAGACATCCCTTCGCCGGTGGTACCACAAATGAAAGCACCTACAACACCGTCTTGATGTAATCGACTTGCGTAGCTGTCCACGATGTCCAGGTTCAAGCATCCATCGTCATGCAGCGGTGTAAAAGGTGCCGCTATCAGACCTTCAATTTTATGAACCACAGCAGGAACTCCCTCATTTGAAAATTTTGAATTCAGAAATTTAATTCATTCAACTGGCTGAACTGATTTCAACCGACTGTTTGGGGGTTCAGCCACTCCAGTCTATCCGTAGGTTGCGTGGCGTAAATTGACAAAATGCGTCAATTAATGGGCAATCAAGACACTTTAATGAACGATCTGCATTCGCGGGATGTAGGGTTCCGCCTTTGGGAAAAACGGTTCACTGGACCTACTGGCAACCGAACAGAGCATGACTCTTCAAACCAGTAGTGAAAATGCCCATTACTTTACTCTTGGTAGACATTAAAGCGTCTCGATCGCTGACAACTGCGAGCTAGAATGTGAATGGACCATGCTGCGGTCAATTTCGCCGCCTCTGCAGGTCTCTAATGTCCTCCTCTTTTTCTTTGGCTTCTGTTAAGGAATGGTTACTATGATTCACGCGATGATAGGTTTGGGGAAGTTTCGAGAGTCCCAAAGGCTTTTGATAAGAATTTCAATTCCAGTTGTTGCATGGGTTCTTTTCAGCTCTTCACAGGTTTTTGGCCAGATTCGAGTCTGGAACAACTCGGCAGCTGACAACGACTTCGCTAACCACGCAAATTGGACAGGTTCGCCAGGTGATTTTATCTCGCTGTCGACCGCCCAATGGGATATCAATTTAGGAGTGGGTGCCAACAAGGCTGTGCTTAGCACTGACATCGGCAATGTGGTAAGAGACGTTCGCATTGGGGATGCCGGAACTCAAGGAGAACTGGAAGTGACAGCTACTGGAAGTATGACAATCACTCGGGATCTGCGTTTGGCTCGATCTGGAGCAGCAACCGGACAAGCCATCATGACGGTCAACGGTGGATCAGTAACTGTAGCGACTGTTGTTGGAACAGGAAATATATTCATTGGGCAGAGCGATAATCCGGGTAATCCGACTGTATTGACCCTCAATAGCGGCTCGGTCACTACGATTAACACATTGAATGTTGCTCATCAATCGAATAACAAAGGCAATCTAGTCATCAACGGGGGCACCTTTACGGCAGGTAATGCGGTGATGGCAGATGCTGGCGGCTCGCCCTCAGTTGCTACGCTGACCGTCACTGGAGGCTCGCTAACCACTACTACAGGCGGTTTAACCTTCGCCAGCTCAGGTGGCGTCAATACTGCGACTGTAACCCTGTCTGGGAGTGGGCAAATCAATTCTGCTACCAGCATGTCCTTTGGATTTGGTGCCAATAGCACTGTCAACGTGAATATGACCGGCGGAACCCTCAACGCGCCGACCAGCTTCCTGACTTTTGGGCAGGGTGCCGGTTCCAACACTACCGTTACTATGTCCGGAGGCACGATCAATACCGATCGATTCAACATTGGAAACAAAAATGCGGATCCAGCACTTCCGCCTATGTCTGCAGTTTTGAATATGAGTGGTGGAACGATCGAGGCTACGGCAGATATCTCTTCCACCGCAGGCAATCGCGGAGCGTTTGTGTTGGGCTCCACAGTTCCCGACGTCAATCTGAGTGGCACGGCCCTTGTGAGTGCCGAACGGCTTTTGATCAACGCTGGCGGCACGATCGATATTACGGGTACCGCCCTACTCCACTTAAAGGGTTCTACCATTGAGACGGCACCCGGTTCTGGAGTGCTAGCCAGTACTTCCCCTACATTTAGTTTTGCCCAACAATTTGTTACTGGCCTTTGGGCGGAAGTCCTAGGCAAGGTGCGGCTGAACGAAGTCGGAGCGGTTCTACGAGTTGAAGGCGAATCCGAAACGATCGCCGACCCTATTCCAGAAAATCCCGATCAAGTCCTGAACTACTTAGCTCTTTTCAACGCAGCGATTGCCAATGGCGTAATCACTACAACGCTGGGTCCAGAGTTTACTCTGCAAGCTTCGTACGACGGAGTCCACACTAAGGTGGAGGTTGTCAGCGTTGCTTCCGCTCCCCAGTACGTGGGTGGACATCCACATCATGGAAGCTTTTCTGGTGTTGATAAAATTGATACCGGTGTCAGCCTGATTCAGCGAGGTGCTAGCCTACAGACGGCTCAGCTCACCAACATCATCAGCAGCAGCCAAGGCATCAACGGTGTCGTTCTGGACTTTGATGAACTGGCTGATCTGAATGACATCACGCTTGAGTACAAGATGAGCCCACAGAATGTGTTTGCAACGCCAGTGGCAAGCTGGAGCGATGTGCCAGCAGCACCAACGGCGACTCTGTTGCCAAATGCTGGGCAAGCCGGAAGCGACCGCGTGCTGCTTACTTGGGCTAATGGAACGATTACCGATCGCTACCTTTGCATCAAAGTGATTTACGATGGCAACACGATTGCCGAACTTTACTTGGGCCACTTGCGTGGCGAGATGACAGGTGCCAGCGGTGGCAAGTTCACAGTTCTGGTTGGAGACATCTTGGCGGTGCGAACCGACCTAACGCAGGCAAAAACTGCTAGCGGCCGAACCGATGTGGACAAGTCAGGAACCGTCCTGGTCCAAGATATTTTGGATACTCGGTCCAACCTAGCCAAAGAATTGACTCAGGTCGAAATTCCAGCCAATCCCTAAACGAAATTTTGTACCTGTTCTGCCTTCTGAAGTAGTAACAAACCATGCCCCAATCACCGGGGCATGGCTTGTCCGTAATCAAGCCATTGGTGCGTTGCGAGGTCCTGAGAAACGAAGAGTTGAGATATCACTTTTCGGTCATCGAGTTTCGTAAGGTCCAACCTCCTTGCGTCACGGACCTTTGCACGGCACATATCACTCTTGACGAATTCACTTAGCTGAAATGTCAACCATTTTAACTAAAACGGCGATCCTGTGGTGCGTGATCAGTTTGCCTGGCTGGGCGATGGCCAGTGATCCTCTGCCAACCTCGCTCCAACACTTTCTGGGCAACTCCTATTTTCATACTCAGGAGTTATGGAATGAAGGAGATGGCGGGCGAAGCATCATCGCCGCACATGACGGCTCCATCTTGATCTTCCGTGGGAATGATTCGAGCCAGTACAAGCGCAGTACCAACGGCGGCACAACTTGGACCACCGGCACGGCATCTTCTGCGGCTAGATTTGGCAACGCTGTACTCAACACAGCCAATGGTCATATTTTTCTGATGAACGCAAGCTCCAACGTGAGGTCGGTCAGCACCAACCACGGTGTTACCTGGGCGAGTACTCAAAGTCATTTGCCAACCGTTGATCGATTTGGTAATCGTCCCACCACCTACTCGTCGCATCAGGCAGGCATCACTTTGAAGTACGGTTCCAATGCAGGCAGGCTCTTGGTACCGACGCGTGTGGGTAGCCCGGGTAACGCTGTTTCTGATCGCGGATACGCCTATAGCAGCGCTGTCTACAGCGATGACGGAGGACAGACTTGGCATACGAGCGAGCCTTTTCCCGTATTTGGTACCGGCGAGGCAGCCATTGTCGAGCTGAAGGATGGACGAGTGCTTTACAACTCACGCGAGCACATGTCCATTGGAAATCGATTTGTCGCTACCAGTTTCGACGGTGGCAAGACATGGATTAGTCCCTATCGCGATCCGACGATTCCTGATGGGCCAAGGGGAACGTCCTACGGATGTATGGGAGGACTGATACGATTGCCTGTAAATGAATACGATATTCTAATCTACAGCAATTTGGACACGGACGCTGGAGAATTGCCCGAGGAGATAGGCGGGACTCGGACTCGGGATCGCGAAAACATCACGCTTTGGGTCAGTTTTGACGGAGGAACAACTTGGCCGATCAAGCGACTGGTCTTTGGAGGTCCGGCGGCCTATTCTAATCTGGGCGTGGGCCGTGCGGGATCCGCCGCACAAGGAAAAATATTTCTGGCCTATGACGGTGGGCCGTTGGGGCGCAATTCGGCAGTCCAAGTAGCGGTCGTCAACCTGAGTTGGCTGCTGAATGGTGGCGACATATCGGATTATCTTCCATGATCAAATCGAAACGGAATATACCAGCCAGCGAACGTCTAAGCCAAATTCTTCTGACGGGGCGCGCGATCGTGCTAGTTGCGTTCTGGTGCGGTGTAGTTCGCTCAGCCACGTTAGAATCTTTCTTGGGTCCCGAAGTATACTCAGTTCAGCCGATGTGGACCGGGACGGGAGCGACCAGTTTGGTGACCGCCCAAAACGGTTCGGTGTTAGCCTTTCGCAATTCGGCTTCACAGCAACTCTACCGCAGTACCGACGGTGGTCAAACTTGGATTCCTGCACAGCAGTTGAGCGCACAATCGATCAACGGTAGCGCGGTTGTCAACGAGATTACCGGTGAAGTGCTGTATCTGAATCTTGCACAATCGATTCGATACCGCAGTACCAATCATGGCGTCACTTGGAGCCAACAATCTTTTCAACTTACTCCAGATCTTTACGGGTTTCCTGGTGCGCAACTGGGAAGCTGTAACGCGGGTATCACGCTGACGCAGGGTGAATTTGCTGGACGTCTGATATTGCCGATTCGAACGTTAGGTCCCGGCGGTACCGATAGCCAATCACAACGACTGGGACATTATGCTTCTTCCATCTACAGTGACGATGCGGGAGCGACCTGGAATACGTCTAAGCCGTTTCCTGTGATGGGTACAGCTGAAGGAGCGATTACGCAATTGTTTGACGGAGAATTGATGTTTACTGCCCGAGAACAAATCAGCTTGGGCGGCCGATATTTTGCGACCAGCCCTTCTAGCAATGGCGGCGATATCTGGCTTTACAAAGACCGAGTGGCCGCCTTGCCCGATGGCCCCAGGGGATCACCCTTTGGCAATGTTGGTAGCCTGATTCGTGTGCCAGTGGACGGAGTAGATATCCTGCTTTATTCCAATGTCGATTCAGACGGCGGCGGCATGCCCAACAACTTGGGCGGTTCCAACACTGCGGGGCGCGAAAAGCTGACCGTATGGGCCAGTTTTGATGGTGGTCTGACGTGGCCGATCAAAAGACTAGTGTATCAAGGCCCCGCCGGGGCATCTCATTTGGCGGTCGGCAGAGAGGGCACGGCTAGCGCGGGCAAAGTTTTCTTGTTATTCGAAGGTGGACCCGGGGGGTGGAATTCGGCGACTCACCTTGCAACGTTTAATCTGACTTGGCTACTAGCGGGCACTAATCCGTATGACTACTTAGTGTGGCTTGACAGGATCTTTTGGACGGGTCAGAACGATCGCTGGGGCGGCGGGTCAGAGACGACTCAAAAGTATGGCTGGAGTGCCATCGATTTTCAGTCGCCACTATTTCCGCTTTATGCTCTGATGGACGCCAACGGAGTTAGCGAAGGAGATGCCTACCATTTTGTGTACGATCGGCAACTGATGCCAGGTGGTAATTCGACAGTCCGAATGAATCGCGACAATGTAACCATGCACAGCATCACCCTGCGTGGGCTGGGCCACTCAGGCTTTATGTTTGGTAATAACGACACGACCGGCCAAGGCATCGTACTGGGTGCCAATCTAACAGTGCAAGGTGGCACCCACTCGTTCTTGCCACCACCTAGTACCTACTCCGACCGGACGATCTCGTTAGCTGGAGATTCGCACTGGGACATCGATCAGAATGGCTCATTGTACTTCTTGCACTCACTATCCGGACCGTACTCACTATACAAATCGGGCGATGGTATGCTTCGAATGACGGGGGTTCAGCAGCACACAGGTTCAACATCGATCAGCGACGGAGTTTTTGGGCCCGGCTCTGGCGATCTTTCGTTGGCTGGTAACCTTAGCATTGGACCACAGGCCAAACTGTTCTTCCTGCCCGGTTCTAAGATTCAGGTTGCCGGCGAAACGTCGGTATCGGGCGAATTCGGAATCCAGCGATTGGTTAACCTCTTGCCCGAAACTCCCCCAGGAATTTATACTCTTATTGAAGGCTCGGTTAGCATAGAAAACTTAGTGAACCTTGGTCAAGCGGCGGCAGTTCCGATCGCTCCAGGTAGGATCGCATATTTCGAGAATTCACCAGGCTTGGTCTTGAGGGTCGAGATGACTGCGTCCAGCCAAGTCTTGGCAGCGCATGTGTACCACGCAGGCTTCAGCGGAGTCGGCTTGCCACCTTGGAACTCGATAGACACAAGCAAAGCTTTGGCGCTTGAGACCGCAATTCCACAAACTTTGACCGATGTGAATGTGATCAACACCACGCGTGGAATCAACGGACTGATGTTGATCATGGACCGACAGGGCAATCAGTCGACGCTAGGCCCTAACGACTTCGTGTTTCAGATGAGCCCTCAAGGCGTTTTCACTACAGCCCAAAATCCGCCGCCGTTTTGGGAACCGGTGCCAGTGATACCCAGTGTCGATGTGAATCTGTCGGCACCACAAGAGGTGCTGATCCAGTGGCCGGATCAAACGTTGATGAATCGATGGTTACGAGTAACCATCAAGGCGAATTCTAACACCGGGTTAACTCAGCCACAAACATACTACATCGGCCATCTTTTGGGTGAGACAGCCGGTGGAGCTAATAATGGAGAATTCATTGTCCTGGTGGCCGACATCTTAGCTGTCAGAGAAGCATTGTCTTCAACCGCTACGGCCAGTAGTGCTCTCGACTTAGACAAAAGCGGCACCGTTCTGGTGTCGGATATACTAGCGGTGCGCAGCAACTTAGGCCAACGGCTGAGTCAAATCACTATCCCGTAAAGGCTGAAGTTTTTTGGTATCGCGCGAAGCTAGTATCGCCTCTCGCTCACCCCGAAAATTCCTGAATAGTCGAAAAATTTGAGCGATTGATGCAGCTATCGCAATAGCCCCAGTGGATTCTCGCGTGTTGCTAGTGGTAGTGGAACCGACCTACCAAGTCGTTGCGATTCAAATACGGCGACGATCATCTCGGTGATGGCGGCGCAATCTCGTGGACCGCACACAGTATCGCGATGTTGCTCAATGGCCTCAAGCAAGTCAAGGATGGCTGCAATGTGCCCATCCTCATAACCGCTGTCGTTTCGCGGCTCGTCCTGACCAATGCCAGCCGAAGTGATGGTTTCCCACTGTTTGCCCGAGCGAGCGGGTGACCAACTGCTGTCGCGTAGTAGGTACGCCTTGGACAAATAACCGGTCTCTATTTCCAAGATGCCTTTGGAACCAAACGCCTGGACAGCAAATCGAGCGGGCGAACCGCCCATCGCTCTTCGACTGGCAAAATATCCCGTCATGTCGTTAGGCCACAAATAACTGGCCTGGACGTGATCCCCCGCCAACAAGCCAATACCTTCGGCACCTTGTTTGACATGGCTCTTGTCAATGGAAAG
>B570J29032_109958502_pt1 | contig 13234 bp, 6 predicted proteins | sample LakMenEpi16Nov12_FD_29032 | JGI IMG/M metagenome (IMG submission 29032)
CATGGAGAACATCAAACAAACCAGGTCTATCGGTTCAAGATTTACCTGCCTGTGAACGTGGTCCGAATGGGGGTAGAGTAATGTGGTTCCCACCATATGGTTTAACATTCAACGAATCAACCAGAGCTGGTTTCAAACAGACTGATTTCATTGGTCGTCCTGAACCTGTATACACTTACAATAATACGTCAAGAACGGGTCAATTAACTTGGAAGATTGTTGTTGACCACCCATCTGTATTAAACATGTTGGTTAACAAGGTATTATCAAACGAAGTTCTTAAGAGTAGAGTAGATGGTATATTGGAGTCATTCTTTGCAGGTTGTAGAAAATATGACTTGTATGAATTGGCTCAAAAATATTATACAATCAACCCACGAGACATTTTTGAAATACAACAAAAATTATCAACTAAAAATGTTACAACCGAAGAGGTTCGTTATTTAACAAACACCATTCAAACAGGTAATGATGCAACTACTGGTGGGGGTGGAAATGGTGCTGGTGTACAAGTTAATGATGGTAACAGTTCACAGACAGGTAATTCAAGTGAGAAATTCACAGGTGATATCGGAGCATTGTATTTTGATAACGATATTCCTAAACCAAACATTCCTGTTGAAAGTTATTTAACATACTACGCTGCTTACACGTCACAAACAACCAAAAATAGTTATCAATCACAGGCAAATGTTGATGAAAGAGAACCTATTAAGACTTTTTATACAAGTATTATAGAATCAAATAAAATCAAAATTGATTCTAAAGTTAATTTAATGAAACAAAAATTATCACAAGGTGGTATTCTTGAGATAGTTTTAGTTGGTAGTGCATCATCCCCAGCAAACGAAACCTATAATGACGCTTTATCACAAAGAAGAATAAATGCAGTAAAGAAATATTTCTTAGAAACATTAGGTCTTCAAACGTATTTGGATAACAAACAAATAACTTTTGTTGAGATTGCTGATGGTGAAACAATTGTTATTCCTGAGTCTGAAATTGGGGATGTTGTTAACATTTTTGATGAGGTAAATTGTACAAAAAATCTTGTGGGTCAAGATAAAATTTATTCAACAAATGCCATGGCATGTAGAAGAGTAAAACTTACTGTTAACGACAAAACACCGGTACCTGTTCAACAACCATCAAAGATTGACCCAACACAACCAAGGGTTCAAGAACAATTAACAACTGTTGTTAATTCCAAAACCGTTGTTCAACAAGTTATAACAGAAGAAACTGTTCTTAGAGACAACATTACTAAGAGAGTTTTAAGAAGTTTATTATCTGAATGTGATTATTTTGAGGTGATTAAACAAGAGACACCAATGGTGTACGATAACCTCAAAGAGAAGTTAAAATTTTTCCACCCATCATTTCACTCAATCACACCTGAAGGATTAAACAGTAGACTTACATTTTTACAACAATGTATGAGACCTGGTGATACAATACCTACGGTCAATTCTGAAGGACAATTAGAATATAATAACGCCATTAACACCGCATTTGGTGCACCTCCGGTATTGGTTTTAAGAGTTGGTGACTTTTTCCACTCTAAAATTATTCCTGATAACCTTTCACTTACTTATGAAGGTTTAGATTTAAACCCTGAAGGTATTGGGGTTCAACCTATGATTGCTAACGTCACTTTATCATTTAGTTTTGTTGGTGGACAAGGTTTAAAAAGTGCTGTAGACAAACTACAAAACGCATTAACATTTAACTTCTACGGTAACACAGAAATTTATGATGATAGGGCAGACGCGACTGATGATAGTTATAAAGTTTTAGACCAACAATTTGTAAAGAATTTAGGATTAGAAGTACCACCACCAACGATTAACCAAGTTGAAAATACAAGACCACAATCTAACTTAGAGACTATTGGTAAGGTTTTAACCACTGAAACAAATGAAAACGGTGTTCAATACGGAACGATAGAATATAAAACATTAATGACCCAATTAGTTGGAAGTACTCAAAATTATTTTGCAACAATTGTTAATAAAACTAAAGATGTTAATAGTCAATATAACAACGCAATTAGACAATTGTTCCCAATACAAAGAAATTACACTGATGGTTACATATTGGCTTATAGTTCAAATGACATTGTAAACATTTACGGTAAACCAATTAATTTCCAAAAAACTGTTGATGATTTATTTTCTCAATATATTAGTAATATAGATTCTGAAAATGGTTTTGTTGGGTATATGAATACTACCGAATTCAATTTCTCAAAAAAGGCGTTGAGACAATTGAAACAAAATATGAAAACATTTGTTACAGAAAAACAGAATAGTTTTGTTAATCCATTATCAACAATTATTCAGAGTATAACAAATGCACAAACACAATACATACAATTACTTGCAAGAACAAATGTTATTACATACAATCCATTATCTGCGAGTGAAGGTACCGATGGATATCAACAAACAAATGGACTTGAAGTAATTTATAATATTTCGGGTACAACTGCAATCCACAGTTCATCAGTTGGTGTTACAAACACGTATGAAGAAATAAGTGCGGATTTTGAAAAAATTGCTAATAATTTAGAGGCGTTTGACGATGCTTGTCAAATTGATTTTCAAACAACAATTAATGGTGTGGCTTATACCGGTATGTTTGTCACCGACCCACTTCAGGCTAACGAGGTTACTCAAAATGTTTTTGTTCCGTTTACAAAGGATGATTGGTGGAATGAAAATGCAAAACGTAGGGAATATGCTTTATTATCAAAAGATGTTATTGACCAAAAACTTTATGAAGCGTTTGAAAATGCTATTATTGGTAATATTATAACCAATAAAGATTTAGTTGGTGAAGGTAAAGATGATTTTCAAAATAAATTCAGAAATTATTGGCAAAAAGATTCTCGTAGAGTATATTCTAAAGAAGATGAGGTTACAAAAGCTTGGATTAATGAATTTGAAAAATCTCCGATGATAAACCCCATAAACTTTTTGAATTACACGCCATTCCCATTGGACAAGAAAAGAGTATTCACATATGAAGTTTCATCAACTCCAACGGCAGAACAGAAGACATACATTAAAGATTTGGGATTAAAGAATAATACTAATACGGATACATCTAAGTGGGCAACCATAAACGGAAGTGTTATAACAACTAAAGTAGAATTACTATAATGGCGTTAGGATATTATAACAGATACAATCTTTTTTACATAAATGGTGAACAAACTGTTGTCCCTTATGTTACTGTACCTACAAAACCTTCAGATAAGGTTTATGTTTATAAAGTTGGTGTGAGTAGATTAGATAAAGTTTCTCAAGAATATTATGGTACACCATTCTTCGGTTGGTTGATACTACAGGCAAATCCTCAATATAGTGGTATGGAAAATAATATATTTGACGGTGCTATATTGAGTATTCCATATCCTTTAGTAACTTCATTACAAGATTATAAATCAGCTGTAGAGGCACACTTCTTTTATTATGGTAGGTAATGGTTTATCAGACAACTCAGGGAACATTTTTGTTGAGGCGGCGTATAACAATGTTATATTAGTTGACCCTAACAAAACATGGCGTATTGCATCTAATGGACAACAAGTTGTTGAAGAAAGATTAGTTGACCATGAGAACTTAGTAATGTATGCTAATCTTGAAGCCGAAATCCTCCCAAGAACAAAGTTGGCATTGGGTGCAACCCCACAAGATAATATTAGAACGGTATCACTGGCGAAGATTAATTTTCTTCGTCCTAATGATGAAGACTATCTAAATACGGGATATTACGATGATTTAACAGGTTTAGGTTCAACAGAAAAGAAAGCTAGATTACAGAGATATGAAGATTTAGTGGATACCACTGATGGAAAAAAATATTTTAAACAAAGATTCCAAACTAATTTAGGGGGTACTGTTGACCCCGGTTTATTGGGTATTACAAGTATTGAGGCTAGAACAAATCTATCATTTATTCCTGAGGTAACGATAAGATTAGAAGATGTTCAGGGTAGAGCTTTATTTGAACTTGGTGACCAATCACCTTACGCAGCATTTTTCAATTTACCATATCCTGTCTTTTATTTAACAATGAAAGGATATTATGGTCAAGCAATTAGATATCAATTAAACTTACACAAATTTAGTGCTGACTTTAACTCTATGAGTGGTAATTACTTGGTTACCCTTCAGTTTTTTGGTTACAAATATAATATCCTTAATGAGATTGCGATGGGACACTTAGTTGCGGTTCCTCACATGTATGAAACAGCATTTAATTTCTCAAAAACAATTGGTGGTGAAACAACTTTGAATGGTGAATCAGAAACACAAGTAATTAATACCGCTCAGAATATATCATCGTCAACACAATTAAACTCAACAATTAGTATTGATACGATTGATGCTCGTGGATTACAAAAAATTAATGAAGTATATTCAGAATATGTTGCAAAACAGTTAATACCTGCAGACTTCCCAAGATATACTGTTGCACAACTTCAATATAAATTGATGAAGTTGGAACAAACAATCTTGGATGTTTACAAAGATAAGGCCGATTTACAACCACTAACCGATGCTGAAGATTATAGAAAGGGGTTGTTAGGTTATTATGAAAAAGTGAGAGGTTCCAAAACTTCATGGTTTGCGGAATACATGGGTCAAAATCCTTATTATTTAATTAATTCTGATAATAGGGTTTATACGTTTAAACAAAATGAAATAAGTTTTATTAAAAGAGGTGAGAGTAAATTAAAATCTTTAGTTCTTGAAGGTAATACCGCCTTAAATGAAAACGCCACTTTTGGTTCTATAAAAGGAAGTGCTAATTATAAAATAACAAATCAAATAACTTACAACACGTTTACAATATTCCAACCATTGGATATTGATTGGAGACGTACTTTCATTGCTCAAACAGGTATTGTAAATCCAACTGCGGTTCAGATATCTCAATTCCAAGCATCCGAAATATTAAAATGGGGTGTTAGAGGTGAGGTTACACAAGAAGGTATTAAAGAAGTAAAACTACCGTTCTTTACCTTTGATGGACCCGGTAGGTTTGAAAGCATGATAAGAGATATGGAAGGACAACTCAATACAAAACAAAATACTATTGAGTTGGAAATTTCGGAAAAACTTCAAAAAACGATTTCATCGCCAACAACTGGTATTGGATTCATTCCAAATGTTAGAAATGTTTTGGCAGTTATAATGGCATCTACAGAAGCATTTATCAGATTAATGAATGACGTTCACTCAAAGGCTTGGGATGTAAGAAGAGACCCTATAAGAAGAAACGTTATTTTAAATCCATCAATCACAGCACCAAACCCTGATAACAAATTTAATGTTCAGTATGGTACAAATGTTAATCAACAAGTTGCGGATAATACTGAATTAGATGTATACCCATGGCCTCAAGTTTTTGTAGAAAATACGGACCCTGATAAGGCAAAATATGAATTAGCATATCCTGGTGACCCATCTATTGTTAACTTAACAAAAGGTTATCTATATGACAAATGGCCTGAAGTAGAATTTTTGGAGGAATATCTAAAAGGTGTTACTCAAAAGTATCAACCACCTATTTCAACACCACCACAAGATAACGAAAATTCACTTACACGTAGAATTAATATAAATGCGATTTTATTTCCATATTCAAACTTAGCATTTCAAAACAAAAACCAAATAAAATATTTGTATGAAATGTATGAGAGACAATCCATATATTCTTACTATACAAACTTTGGTAGATTGATTAACAGTCCTGAAAAAAGTGATATTATTAATCTTGTTGGAACAACAGAAGCTAGAAATATCGTTCAAAGTTTAGGAGTTAGTAATCCGTATCTGATTCAGACACTAAAAAATACTCCATTAAATTCTACAACTTTTCCTGAAGTATTACGAAATTCATCTTTAGATGGTCAGGGCAGATTGTGGCAAACATATATTAGAGGTGATTTCACCACAGATTATTTAAGAAACTCTGTTGACCATCCTAATGGTATTTTACCGATTGACATTTTCAATGTAGGTACTCAAAATGATAGTGTTAACAATGCTGACTTAAGTGCTTTGGCATCGTTGTCAGTTTATGTAGACGAACCTCAATTACAAACCTTACAAGGTATGTTGAGTAGCACAATTACTAACACACCTCAGGTAACTGATTTATATCCGTATACAAATGAAAGTTGGGATATAAGTAATTTGGTTGGATATCAATTAGTGAGTGGTCCTGAAAACGTATTTAATACGACAAGAACTTACAGATTTTACAATCAAACTAAAACAATAACAAACTTTACAGACCCTGTTGATTATAATCAAATCAGACCTGTAACATCATTCAATTATATTGAAACTCAAAAACCTGATTTATCCTCAGGTTTGGTACAATTATATGGAAATAGAACATTATTGTTACCTACCGAAGGTGTTGTATCAAACACCCCACCAACAAATAGTACGGACTTTAGTCAAATAGAATTTAACACAACAACCTCAATGTTGAACACTCCGTATTTTATTAATTCAATATTGTATGGTGTAGAACAAGACCAGATAGGTCAACCAAGTCCTTACAAACAAGCAGCTTATTTATTTTTGAACTCTTTACCGTTAGCAACACTCAGAGAAAGATATAAAAGTTATGTTGAACCTGGTACAACAATTTCATTGGATTACATATTTGCATCGTTCAAAAAGTTTGGTGCGGTTCATAGATTACCATATGTTTGGTTATTAAAATATGGTTCACTTTGGCATAGATACAAAACTCAAATACAACAAAGACAAGACATTCTAAGTCCAATTTGGGGTGATTTTGATTATGCTAGACAGTATGACCCAACATCTGCAACCCCAAACACAAGTAAAACATACACGGTAGGTAATTTTTCATATACACTACAAAAAGAAACTTTTGATAATAACGTAAGAACTGTTGAGATGGATTTAGGTTTCTACCCTAAAACAGTTAATAGTTTTAATTATTTTTTAAATGGTAGAAACCTATTCACAAATTATAGTGACGGTGAAATAACACAAGCCATCAACAACGGTATGAAGGTTGTAAACTTGTCGGATTCAAACATCACAACAACAACTTTAGACACTACAGGATTATCAACAACAATTGATATTAGTACCTATTCAGTTGTAATACCTGATACAATACCTGAGTCAAATCCAAGTATTAATAGTTGTTCTTTAAATGCAACAACACCACAAACAAATTATTACATCCTACCATCATTTGGTACACAACAAAATGAAATAAGATTTAAGTGTTTTAATTCAATTGGTGTGTTAACAGAACCTTTATACAACAATAGTTCTATTTTTAATGGTTCTGTTAGAACTTTTTGGTCTTTACCTAACTACGGATATTTTGATACTACAGATATTGTTAGACCAAATATTGAAAGTTATTTTACAACCAAAAACACTTTAGGTACATCGTCATTTAAATTTTCAAATACTAATGACTATGTTGAATTTGAAGAGGTCTTTACTGTTTTTGAGAAAAGTGTATTGGACTTAATGGAAAGTGAATTTTTAAACTTCTCACAACCATCATCAAAATTTACAAATACATTTATCACCGCTTCAAGTAACAATATTGGACTTGAAACGTTTGGTGTTGAAAATACTCAAAACGATAAATTCAGAAATTTCCAACTATTATTTAGGGATTTGATGAGTGTACCATTACCAAAGTCTACAGGGCAAGAAATGATATTGGATATGGTGGATTCTCAATATAGTTTGGGTATGTCAAAAATTCAAAACTTGATGAATTATGATGTTGCATTAAAACTTGGAAATCCTACAGACTATGATAAAAGAGTTTGGTTATCATATATTCAACATATAACAAATGCCCCTCAACTTACGGAACCAATTCAATGGCAACCCTATCAGGTATTGACTTTATCAACACCAAATTTCCTTAACACAACTGAAACTGCTTTAATTTATTTTGGTAACTCAACCATACCACAGGCTGATATTGGAACCATAGGTAATTACATTTTCCAATTCTTTGAAGAGTCAAACATTGCGTTAAACTCACAAAACATTGCCGAGTTAAATACACTTGCAAAAATGTATACAACTCAAAAACTTGAGGATGATACATTAACAATTCAACAATTCGCAGGACAAATAAATTCTTGGGTTAATGAACGCACTGCGTTCTTCAATGATACTTTAAATTTAACTGATACAAAAATTAAAAAACCTGACACAGGATTACCGGATGTAACTGAAGTTCCTGAAAGTATTATTCAATCACAGTGGGAAGGAAGTCAAACAAAGGTTGAACTGTATGAAATGTTTAAGGCTTTGAATGATAAGTGGATTGCCGGTTATGATGATTCAAGAACTTTATTTGAAGATGTATTATTCTTAGATAGAGCATCAAGAAACGTTGGTGACAAAATTATCATTGATATTTTTGCGTTACAACAAATGGTTGACCCTGAGTTTATGAATTTGAAGATGAGTGTCTTTACATTTATCAGTGGAATATTAACACAAAACCATTTTTCGGTTATGCCGGTTCCTGCGTATGTTAATTTCTATAACGTACAAAACTCGCCAGCACCATTACCGGTTACAGTTCAACCATCACAAGAATTTGCCAATGAAATGTGGGGAACCTACATGACGGTAGACACTAGAAAATCGGGACCAAAACTTGTTTGTTTCTATACGGATAGACCATCTTCATATTTGGATATGAAAGATAATAAAAACTATATGTTTAGAAGTGATTCATTTGATTTGAGAAATGAACAACTTAATCCATTCTATGAGGATTTTGGAAAAAAAACCGACTATGCGTTGTCTAACAGAGTTGTAGGATTCAACGTTGATATTGGAACTCGTAATCAAAATATATTTTATTCTTTCTCCATTACTCAAGATACTGGAAAGGCGACATCAGAATCAATACAACAAATTAATTTGATGGCGAACAGCGCCACAGGTAGAAGTACTGCAACACAAAATGTTTCTCTGTACAACATATACAAAAACATGAGTTATGAATGTGAAGTTGTTGCGTTAGGTAATGCGTTACTTCAACCAACAATGTATTTTAATTTGAGACACGTACCAATGTTTAATGGTTCGTACATGATTACAGAAGTAAAACACTCAATACAACCAGGACAATTTCAAACCACATTTAAAGGTATAAGACAAAGTTATATGTCATTACCAAGAATTGATGTTTATATTCAAAGTATTAAAACAAACTTAGTTTCTAAGTTATTACAACAATATAGAAATACTAAGGATAACGCATTACAGACAACGTCAACAACAACACAAGGTAATAATGCCAATCAGACAGTTCAAACAAACAATCAATTGGCTGCTCAAAATTCTTGTACCTCAAAAGTATCGTTCCCATATTTGGAATCTGAGTTCGGTTTCCAATCAGTTGCGGGGAAAACATTTATTTATACACCACAACAATTCTATAATGAAATTAGAAAAGTTGAACAAAGACCTGAAGTTGTTTTTGGTATATTTGTTATCTCTTGGATGTCATCAGGTATTGAAAATAAATTCAAAGGTTATGATTATAACTTTGGTAAAGTCACTTTAATGAGTGATTACGGGCCATTGGGTGATAAGTATTTCACCAACACATATACTTGTCAATCTGCAACAACCGAAAAAAATAGTAATGTAACATTACCATATGTTAGTTTTGTAAGTATTGATAAATATATTTTATTTGTAAGAGATAAGATTCTTCCAAGTATCCAAAGAATTAAGAGTGTTGGTATGATACAATACTACTTACAAAACTGGCCTTATGATAAACAAGTTACTGAGACACAAAACATTACTTTAAGTGCCTCATATGCTAAGGCGGTAGATTTACTAAACAACGTAACACCTCCAATTAAAACAATTCAATTACCTCCAAGACCTGTACCAAATCCAACAACAAACCTTGGTAATATTGTTACTGCCACACCACCGTGTCCTACGCCATCAGTTTCAACTGTATTTGTTCAAGGACAAGGTAGTGGTACAGGTAATCCATCGCCACCGCCAACTCCTTCACCAAGTACATCGTCACCAATACCAAGTACTAATGATGACGCAATACTATCTAATGCTGAACTACTACAAAGTTCATTTAATTTGAGAGTAAATTATGATACTGAAGGTTATTTAGTTGGTACATTTGCACTTCCTATATTGAGTCAAGAGTATCCTGTGAAATTAACTGTTGTTGCGAATGGTCTTCTTAGAGGTATTCCTGTTGCTGATTTCACAATTTCTCCAAATACAACGAATACAAGAGGTAATTTCAAATCAAAAAACGTTGGTTGGAAACAAGCTCTTAGTGAAATAAGTACTAACACAGAATACTATTCGGTTTATTTTGTTGCTAATGTAACAACACCAAAACAAACTTATAGATTTACCACAGCATTCTCAATTATTCCGTTCAACTGTCCTGAATTTGATTATAAGGCGGATGATATTATTGATGTTCCTGATATGCAAATTATTTTAGATAATCCGTGTTGTGAATGTTATCCAAATGGTACAAATAGTAGTAGACCATTTAGACTACCAAAACTTAAATCAACCAATCCTTACACATTAGAATCTGTAGAATGTAAGATTACAGGGTCAAATTGTTAATAATCTGAACATTGTTGATATTTATAATAAAAATCTCAAACTATGGATTTAAATAATAGATTAAATCAGTACCTTGGTAAACAAGCCAGAATTTCATCAAAACCTATTGGTGATGGTACCACAGAAGTATGTGACCTTGATACGGGCGATTGTTATGTTGTTCGTGAAAAAGATGGTCTTATTGAAAGAGCCGGTCATCAACATACTGCGAATCGTAAAGTCAAAGTAGAAACCCTACACGGAATAAAAAACTTATTAAATGGTTAACCGATGAATTTAGATAAAAAGATACTCAAGGAAATTGAGAGACATCACAAGATTAATAGATATATTACTGAACAGGCATTACCTCCTGAAGGAGATTTACCCCCAACACCTGGGGCGGAACCCGCGGTTGCTCCTGAAGCGGCACCGGTAGACCCATCAATGCCACCACAAAAGATTGATGTGGCCACTGATACTGAAGTCACAAAAATTGATGACGAAGGTAAATCAAATGAAAAAGGTGAGGGTACTCAAGAATTGGACGTAACAGAATTGGTTAAGTCTCAACAAAATATTGAACAAAAACAAGAAGAGTATTTTAACAATTTGTTTGGTTACATTCAAAATTTAGAAACTAAGCTTGGCGAAATGGGTCAAGTTATTGATAGATTGAATGCGATTGAAACTAAAATTGAAAAGTATCGTGAGAAAACCCCTCAAGAAAAACTACAGTTGAGAAGTTTGGATTCAGGACCATTCACTCAAAAGTTAACAGATTTCTTTGATGATAAGAAGGAAGACTTTGAAAAAGCGGGTAAACACGAATACGTTCTAACATCGGATGAAGTTGAGGATGTGAGTCCTTCGGAAATCAAATCAACTTTCAGACCTCAGGAAGAAGAAAACAAATTTAAGTTTTGATTTTTTAATATTTTTGATTATATTAAGGTTGTGGACATCCACAACCTTTTTTTTTATTTGACTATTCAAAACTAAATTTGTAACTTTAAACTAAACTCTAACATTTAATTTTTAAAAAACTATGACAACATCATTAGACGCAGTACTTGCACAGTACGAACAATCACAGAAAAACAACTCAGGCGGAGAAAACCGTATGTCATCAGAAGAAAGAATGAAGAAATACTTCGCTCTTATTCTTGATGAGAAATCAAACTCAGGAACACGACGTATCCGAATCCTACCAACCATAGATGGTAGTTCACCTTTTAAAGAGGCTTGGTACCATGAAATCCAAGTAGGTGGTAAATGGCAAAAATTTTATGACCCAGGAAAAAATGATAACGAGCGTTCACCATTGAACGAAGTATATGAAGAACTTATGTCAACAGGTAAAGAATCTGATAAAGAATTGGCTAAACAGTACAAGTCACGTAAATTCTATATTGTAAAGGTTATTGACCGTGACCACGAAGAAGATGGTGTGAAGTTTTGGAGATTCAAACACAACTACAAGAATGAAGGTATTCTTGATAAAATCATCCCTATTTGGAGAAACAAAGGTGATATCACTGACCCTGAAAAAGGACGTGACCTTATCATTGAATTGAGTAAGCAAAAGACTCCTAAAGGAGCTGCATACACGACTGTATCAACTATCATGTATGAAGATGCTGCACCTATTCATGAAGACATGAATGTATTGAAAGGGTGGGTTGAAAATGAAATGACATGGTTAGATGTTTATTCTAAGAAACCCGTTGAATATTTGGAGTCAATCGCTCGTGGTGAAGTTCCACGTTGGGATAGTGATAAAGGTGGTTATGTTTATGGTAACGATGAAGAAGGTACACAATCTTTTGGTGGATACTCAACTCCATCAACACCATCAACTCCGTCTTACTCTGACCCCCAAGTTAACTCTGAACCTGACGAAGACCTACCATTCTAATTTAACTGAGCATGGACACTTATTTAGACATAGTGTCCATGTTCTTTTTTAATACAAACAAATAATGAAAATAAGAAAATTAATGTACGAATCACTCACTAAAAAATATGAGAGTGAAATTGCGGAATCTGAGGCAACTTTAATGGTGTATATGGAAAACCCTGTTGGTATTGGGGAACATCCACAACACTTAGAAGAGATGGATAAGTTTGTTGAGAAATTGGCAAACGCAAAAGATAAATTAGAAACTCTGAAAGAATTTTATAAGTACAACTATGGCAATTAAGAAAACCGATTTCAATTCAGTAAAGAAGAAATTCTCTACTTCAGCCAAATACAAACCCCAAAGGTTTTTTGACTGTGGTTCTGATTTCTTAGACGCTGTGGGTTTACCCGGCCCCGCTATTGGACATATCAATATGTTCTTGGGTCACTCAGACACGGGTAAAACAACTGCGATGATTAAAACTGCGGTAGATGCTCAAAAGAAAGAGATTCTACCTGTGTTTATCATCACGGAACAGAAATGGAGCTTTGAACACTCAAAGTTAATGGGTCTTCAATGTGATGAGGTGGTTGACCAAGAAACGGGTGAATTGGATTGGGACGGGTTCTTTATCTTTAACAACAACTTTGATTACATTGAACAAATTACAGA
>B570J29032_109958501_pt1 | contig 13231 bp, 12 predicted proteins | sample LakMenEpi16Nov12_FD_29032 | JGI IMG/M metagenome (IMG submission 29032)
GGCACGGCAAACACAGGAGTTTGGATAATAAACTCTTCGACTACATCAGCTTCAACACAGAGAGGTTATTATGCTCTCATTAATGGAAACATAAACGTTACTAGTAAACCTATTAAGATAGGCGCAGACGTCTCTATATCTGGTACTGGTGAGTTTGGGTATGGTTTTCAAGCACAAGTGACCGGTCAAAACAAGGAGAACACCGGATTCCGTGGAATAATCACAGGCTCCTTAGGTACAAACTACGTGGTTTTTGGATCAAATAGCTCGACTACTGCCGCTCTTGGAGACACACAGTATGGTTCATACATGCAGGTGAATGGCTCAGGCTCAACTAGCGACACTACTAAGATTGGGTACGAAGCACTAGTCGAAGGAGACGGCGCAGTACACTATGGATTCAAAGCACTTGTACGCAATTCTACAGCAATTGCATACGGTGCAGAACTAACGGTTGATTCAGGCTTCGGAGGCAACTATGGAATATACGTATCAAACACTTCTAACGTTACCGGAGGAGGTGATATTCAATACGGCGTTTCCTCTTTTGTGACTGGGGACGGAGACAGCGGGTCTACTATAAAATATGCGGGTTATTTTGTAGCAGTCGGTAATTCCCAAGACAATTACGGTATCTTTGTCTCTGCGTCTGGTGCAGCCTCTAATAATGCGATCGTTACTAGCCAGGGAGCAGTTATATTTAACCTAAGTAACACTACAACTTCTGACTTCCAAGTATTAGGTAGTGCAACAAACAACTTGCTATTTGCTGACGTGAGCGTCGACAAGGTTGGAATAGTAGACGCTGCACCAGACAGGGTGCTATCGGTCGGAGGTGACTATAAGTTCGTTCACGATCCTACTAGCTCCTTGACTGCATCAGTAAGCGGCTATGGAGATATCGTTACTTTCGGAACTGGCTCCCTGACTGCAGGTAATCTCTACTACTTAAGCTCTACTGGAGCGTGGACTGGAGCAGATGCTAGTGCAGAGTCTACTGCTAAAGGAATGCTCGCAATAGCACTAGGCACAGCTCCAAGCAACGGAATGTTGGTTAGGGGTTATGCTAGAAACTCGGCTTGGACTCAAACTACTGGAGACGTATTATACTTGTCTGAGACTACTGGAGAAATCACGAACACTGCGCCTTCTACAGCAGCTTCGATAATTAGGATAGTCGGTTACATGATAAACGCTACGAATGACGTAGTTTACTTCAATCCGAGCAACGATTGGACGGAGAACTAAAAAACGATAAATAAACTAGAATATGTCAGTAAGCAAGATAAATGGACAGACGATATTAGCCTCAGGTGTCACTATAACTGATAACCAAACAGGTAATGCGACGTACTATATATCGTTCGTTTCTGTGACTTCTGGAACAGATAACTTAGAAATAGACAGCAGCGGTCTTACCTATAATGCTTTTACTAATACCCTTACTTTAGGTGCGGCCGGAATCGGAACGCTGGATGGGGTTGCGACAAAAGGTGGAGGCTTTGCTGCTCAAGGAAGACTAGCGACGGCCGCTCTAAACCCAGTGGCAGGAACCAATTATTATGGAGGGGGTGCGGCTTCGGCTGCTCTCTCGACTACCGTACAGAGTAGAAGGCTATACATGCCCAAGGCAGGAACGATCAAGGCGTGTTATGGGTATTTTTTCCAGACTGCCTCTGCTTCTGGAAACCTAGGAACGCTTTCAATAAACGTGAACAATGGAGGATATACTGTAGTAGGGACGGGTGCACACAATGTCGCATCGACAGTTTATAGCAATACTGGATTAAGCATTTCTGTTGCTCAAGGGGCCTATATCGAATTCAGATGGACTGCGCCAATAACGGCTGCACCTACTAACGTTACTTCTGAGTTCATAGTATACGTTGAATAAATTAAATAAATCACATGTCAAAGATAGTAGAAAGAATTGATGATAACACATGGAAGGTAACTGAAGAGATAGGCGGAATAACCACCGTGTATGCAGTTTATGGAGAAGACCCATCGGTCGACGAAACCGTTAGAAAATTTCAAAGACTGGCAGAAAGCGATCTATCTTCTATCAAAGGAATAGTTGGCGCAGCCGGCCCTACCGGCCCTACTGGACCAACTGGAGCGCCCGGAATGGACGGGACTCCCGGCTCTCCTGGAGAGGATGGAGCGCCTGGACCAACTGGACCAACTGGAGAAGATGGAAGACCAGGAAGTGGAGGCGGCTCATCTAGAGGAAGACAAATTCAAACATACTTAGAGGGCGGCGGGACCAATTTTATTAGTTTAGGGTATCTTCCTGACTATGGAGAACCCATTGATATTTCAGTTTTAATTAAAGCAGACGAGTCATCACCTGACACAGCAAGATTATATTTGTCACTTGATTCCGGTCGAGTTCTTCCAGGATCTCAATTGATTGGTTCGGTGGAAGTAAAACCTAACAGTCAACCTGTAGTTAAATTTGAACGTACATTTCTAGGTATACGCGAGTACGCATATCAAGGAGAATCTGAAGGTGAGACTTATAATTATGTAATGAAATTTATACAGGGCTACAATAATCCTTTATCTTCTGTTATTACTGACGGTGCAGCATCCGGTGGAAGCTGGTCTGAGTTTTCTATGGGCTATGAAGACTATGTAAACCCGAGCTACAGTTATAGATACTATTTAGTTTTACAAACGAGTGTAGCTAAAATAATTTATTCAAATATAGAATACGGAGCATGATAAACTTAATAAAACAACAAAACGGATTTTCATTTAGAAACTTAAATTACACATTTGATACTACCAAAGAGGAAGAGATTCTATCTAGTACAACGTGTCATATACCAACAGTTGAAGCTGTATTATTTTTTGATACAACAGTAACAATTAATGGCCAAACCTTTAGTAATATCCAAGATTGGATTACTGAATTATATTTGGATGTGGAATAATATGGGAGAGTATGCTCTTACTCAACAGTCGTTCAATACCTTAACTAAAACCAAGGATTAATAGAATAAAGCATCTGAAACTTTAGATTATTGATTCCGTAAAAAAATTTCAAATGAACAAAATATTTAAGCCCTAGAACATTTTATAAATAATATAAATCACTAACGAAAACTTTAGTCCTTTCTTATCTATAATAAGTATTAACTTATTGTATTATGATAAAAGTAAGGGCGCATACATGCTATCTTGGTAACACCGGATATGCTCACCATTCCAGAAATTTTTTTAGGGAACTTTCTAAACACGTAGATCTTCGTATTAGGAACTATACATGGGATAATAATCCAGATTATTTGGATGAAATAGATCTAGGTATAATTGACACAATAACATTAAGAAATAACGAGAACTTAGATGAGGACTTTCATATCTCCAGATCGTTTCCCAATTTAAACTGGAAGCATAAGGATTCTAATTTCTCTCAGGATGTTGATATAGTTCTTATGGATTCGGATCATCATTATTTTTATGGAGAATACAATTCTAATGTCAAGATAGCATACACTGTATGGGAAAGCACAGAACTTCCTGAAGGATTCTTTAATCAATTATTAAAATTCGATTATCTATGGGTTGCTACTAAATGGCATAAAGAAGTTGCGGTCAAACAAGGGTATCCTTCTTATCGGGTATTCGTAATTAACGAAGGTGTAAATGAAGAATTTTTTAAAGACGGAGAATTTACATTACCATCGGAAGAAAATGATGGTAGGTTTAAATTTATGTTTTTTGGTAGATGGGATTATAGAAAATCTGTTCCCGAAATTATAGATTCTTTTTTAAAAGCATTTCCTAATAACAAGGAAGTGGATCTGATAATTAGCGCGGATAATCCATATTCAGTAGACGGAATGAAAAGCACTGAAGAAAGATTAGCACATTATGGCTATAACGACAGCAGAATAAAAGTTAAACATTTCTTAAATAGAGAAGATTACATATCATATATCAGAAAAGGGAATGTACTAATAACTTGTGCTAGAAGCGAAGGATGGAATATACCATTAATAGAAGCAATGGCTTCGGGCACACCTGTAATTTATTCAGATTGGGGAGGACAATTGGAATTTGCATACGGTAAAGGTAATCCCGTAAAAATTAAGAAAGAGCTTCCTGCAAATATAGGTGCAAAATTAGGATTTGCTGGAGACACACCAGGACTATATGCAGAACCAGATTTTGAGGATCTAAAAAGAGTAATGGTAGATTGTTTTGAGAACTGGGCAGAAAAAAAAGCTATCGCAAGAAAAGAATCTGAAGAAATCTACAATCTATTTAATTGGGAAAAAATAGGAATCGATGGTTATAATACATTAAAGAAATTATTTCCAGCAAAAATAGATTCACCAACTAAAGGAGAAGCTGCTGTTATAATGGCTCACTGTGACACAAGAGAAAAAATATTAGCATTGACTAGATGTATAATTAGCCTAAAGTCTCAGGGATATTTTACCATAGTTTGTTCTCATATACCATTACCGGATTACATAATAGAAATTTGTGACTATTTTGTTTGCGAAACTGATAACCCAGTAATAGAAAAAGATGAATATGTTCTACTATCTAATACAACTCCAGTTCACTGGTTTAATTATAATGAATATGAACTAGTATATCCTTTCGATTTTAATCACGGTTTTGCTGCATTAAGATTAATATACAGCGGCGTTTTCACTGCTATAATGAATGGATTTGATAAAACACATTTTGTAAACTACGATTATATAATCGACAATCCAGAAATATTAATTTCACACTCAGATTCTCTAGATCACTATTCGATAGTAAGCTACAAATGGAATGAACATAGATCTATAAATTCAGGATTTTTCTCAGCTAGATCCAAAGATCTTTTAAACTGTATACAATCAACAAGATCAAAAAGTGACTACTTCAGATTTGAAGGCGTTGTAATTTTGGAAGATTTCTTATATAATTGTATCGAAGAAAATGGAATAACTATAGACCTAAGGAATATAAGCGAATGCAAAGGTGATAACTTTTTCAACTCTTTTGTTGTTCCTGCATATCCATACATAAAAACAAAATCTGGACACCAAGCTCACATATATCTAGGAAAAGATCCTGTAACAGGCGAATACTTTGTTTGTGCATCTGGGTCAGTTACAGAAAATATAGAAGGTGAGATCAGATACAAGGGAAATTCTGTAAAGATCGAATCCCCATTCCATCCCCTACACTTCTACCCAGTTACGGATGATATGCTAGAAGATGGTTTTTCTGTTTATATACCTAAATATGATGTTAATTATAATTACGATAAAAATTCTAGAATGGCTATCGTAAAAGTAAAGGACAGGAGCTTAATAGTAAAAGGTATAGAGAAAGAACCATCGATATCAGTTAATTTTATAGATGGTCCTTTCGTAGAAATAAAAGAAGCAGAGGGAAGAGAATTTAATGTCCAATTCATAGACAAAGAAACCAACGAGTTAAAATATGAAACTAATATAGGAAATAATTCATGGGCTAGATGCTCAATAAGATATTTCAAAAATTGGATAATAAAGATAAGGGATCTTTCCAATGGTAGAGTATACAAACATGTACAGGACTTAAGAAATAAGAATGTCCTTATATGTATAGAATCTTCATCTCTCGGAGATTCTTTATCTTGGTTCCCGTATGCTGAAGAATTTAAAAAAATCCACGGATGCAATGTTTATGTTTCTACTTTCCAGAATAATTTATTTTCTAAAGAATATGAAGACATAAATTTTATAGAACCAGGAACATCAGTAAACAACATTTATGCACTTTATAGAATAGGATGGTTCTATAATGGCGAAGCATTTAATTCTAATATGCACCCTAGGGATTTTAAAAATCTTCCTTTACAATCAACGGCATCAGATATACTAGGATTAAATTATAAAGAGACTAAGCCTAGAATAACCCTTCCTAAGCTTCCCCGTCCAATAGAATCCAAATATGTTTGTATAGCAATGCACTCTACTACACAAGCTAAATACTGGAACAATCCTACAGGATGGCAGGAGGTTACGGATTGGTTAATAAACAGGGGATACGAAGTAGTAATGCTCAGCAAAGAGGAGAATGGATATATGGGTAATTATTATCCATCTGGTGTTACCCTAGTAGAAGGAGAAAGAACATTAACAAACGCTATAAACTATCTACAGCATTCAGATATGTTTATAGGAATTGGATCTGGCTTAAGTTGGCTTTCATGGGCTACTGGAATACCTACTGTAATCATATCAGGTTTTAGTAGCACAATAACTGAACCAGTAAACGATAAAATAATTAGAATATTTAATGGTACATCATGTAATAGCTGCTTTAATAGATACAAACTAGATGCTGGAGATTGGAACTGGTGTCCAGACCACAAAGGAACAGAAAGACAATTCGAGTGTACTAAATCTATATCAGGAAAAGAAGTTATAGATAAATTAAACGAATATTTAAATACTGATATTTTTGAAAAATCAGTAGATATTATTATAGATGAATCTTACGCATTAGGAATGATACAGAATAGATCCGAAATAGTAGGAGCTGCAGAATTTTTTAAACAACTAGGAGTTAAAAAATTCATGGAGATAGGAACAGATCAAGGAGGGACATTTGCAATATGGAGCAAGTTATCAGTAGCTGACGACAAAAGAATATCTGTAGACATGCCACATGGAAATTATGGCGTTGATCACTATGATGTAAATAAAAGAGACGAGTTTCTTAGATCTTTAGGAAGTGATGTTACGATGATACACGGAGATTCTCACAGCGAGGGTATTAAAAACAGAGTAGGTGAAATGCTAAATGAAGGTGAACTAGATTTTCTTTTTATAGATGGTGATCATAGCTATGAAGGGGTTAAAAAAGATTACGAAGACTATAATAAGTATGTTAAACCTGGTGGATGGATAGGGTTTCATGATATAAAAGACACAGAATACCACCGAAGTGCTAATTGTAGAGTAGACATTCTATGGAATGAATTGCAAGGAGAAAAGGTTGAATTCTTAGATAACGGCTCTAATTTTGGTGGAATAGGTTTTATTAAAAAACAATAAATCACAGGTGATCCAGATCGGTAAAATAATAATATGATTGAGAATATACATTTATGGTATCCGGATAGGGGAACATATTTCGACAGAAATGTTAATATAATCTCTTGGAGCGATGAGTATCAAATAAGGCTCGGGAGATATAATTCTATAGGTAGAGACTGTAATTTCTTTTTGCATGCTAACCATAGACCCGATTGGGTAACAACCTCATCACAATTATGGGGTCCAGTCACACCAGAGATTGCACAAAAACATATGGAGATGGGTCATCCATCGTGTAAGGGCGATATTATTATAGAAAACGATGTCTGGATCGGAGCTAAATCAACAATAATGTCCGGAGTAAAAATAAGAAATGGTGCTATTGTTGGGGCTTGTTCCGTTGTAACTAAGGATGTTCCTCCTTATGCAATAGTAGCTGGTAACCCAGCAAAAGTTGTTAAGTACAGATTTACTGAAGAACAGATCGAAAAATTACTATCTATAGAGTGGTGGGATTGGGATGAACAAAAAATCCGGGATAATGCTATGCTAATGTGGTCAAGTAACATCGATGAATTTATAGGAAATTTTTACAAGGACCTTCTATAAATTCCTTATCCACAGTAAATAGCTAAATAAAAACTTTAACGACTAGTTTTAATTTATATCTCCAATACTGGGGATATATAATAGTGTGGGAAAAAAGATCCCACAGCATATGGAACACTTTCTTAGTATTTTACTAAAATTAATAAAGGGCAAATGGTGATATCGGAAAAGAATAAAGTATTGATAAACAGAGTCATAGACACCATCGATTGGACCTTAATCCATAAATTTTATAAATTAGTGGGAAGGACAATAGGGACTGAAACTACGCAGATCTCTGGTATAAAAAAGCTTGATAAGAAAACCAAGCTAACGGATGAACACATAAAAGGCGAGGTTCTTCATGTTGTAAATCATGTTGTTGAAAATGACATATCCCAGTACGCATACGGACCATGGAATATAGTATGGGTCAACGGGGAATGGGAAATGGAAATTCCTGAAATAGATGAAAATGGTAAGGAAATAGAGAATGGCGAGAGCTCTTTTATTCCTATCATGGAATCTATGTTAGAGATTTATTTTTCCCCTATGATAGTGGTTTCAAAAGAAACTGTACTAAGCGAGGAGGAGGTTGACGAAAAGCCAGAGACTGCAGATCTACAGAAACAACTAGAAAAAGCACTAAGTGATGAAAATTACGAGCTAGCCTCAAAATTAAGGGACTTAATTGAGGTATATAAGAAACAGAAATGAAAAGAGTAATTAAAAGAATAGACGAGCAGTTTGCACAATCGCTAAACGGTGATGGATTTAATAGCTCTAATGGGGTTTTTAAAGTAAACTACAAGGCTTATTCTGATTTGTCATTAGCAGTTGGTAGAGATCCCGATCCTAGCTTATTGGTTAAAGACTCGGTTTTCCAAGTCGGAGACATTGTTAAGGGGATGGTGAAAGGAAAAGAGAAAAAAATAAAAGGCGAAGTACTCGAAGTATCCAAATCTACCGATGGTAAATCTTACATAATAAAAATCCAGGCTTTAAGGAACAAAAAAACTTATACTTTAATTCCTGGTTCCATCGAGTTTTGTGAAGATAGAGGGAACACAAAAAATGTTATGGGAATGGGAATAAGCTCAAGAGAAAAAAACGCACAGAATCTAAAATACAACGGAGGTAATATAATATGGGGATCTTTAGAAAATAAGATGCTTGATCATCCTTATTCCGATGTGGAAGGGCAGCCAGTAGAAGGACCTATGGGAACTGGATGGAAGATAAGATTTGTTGAGGATATACCACAAGATAATCTCATATTTAATTCAGTTTTAGCTGCACCAGAGGAAAAATTGATGTCATTCTCTAGATCTGCTCTTAATAGTTCGTTTAAGGACATCTTAAAAGCAGCAGAGGCATTCTGTTACTTTTGTTATCATCCAGATCTTTCGGAAGAGCCAATAGATTTAAAAACACTTCTTGCTATACTCTTTTTGGAAGTTAAAAATGAAATGGAGCCTAAAAAACAAATGATTCAAAATTTCCCGCACCTTTGTAATAGATCTTACGGGGAAGTTAAAGACGACCACACGGAAAAAGCAAAATCAATCCTAAACAGATTCTTATAATGTCTATAGAAAGAAAGAGAAGTCTTTTAAGAATTAGCAGAGAAAAAGCAGTAACACAGGTAAAGAAAATATTTACTCAGCCTGCAGAAAAGGACGAGGATGTTATTGTAGTGAATAGAAAAACTGAGGCTCCTGTAGAAAACGTAGAAAGAATAAAAACTACAATAAAAAGCACACATCTCGGAAATTCTCTATATCCTAATTATATAAACAAGTTCCAGGGAGAAACCTTTATAGTTGCAGGATGTGGAGCTTCATTAAAATATTATAGCGATTTTAGTAAATACTATGTCATCGGAGTTAATGATATAGAAAGAATCTTAACCCCCGACTTTTTAGTTGTAGTAAACGACCATAGAACTTTTATGAGAGGAAGATGGGAACACGTTAGAGAATCATTGAGCCCAGTCATATTCACACACTTAGAAAATCCTGGTCCAATAACTAGATCGTCTCATATGTCTAAAATTCAAATAGGCTCAAGAAATGCACCAAATTTGGACAATTTAAGTGTTGTTGATTACACAATGAATTCGCCTTATATGGCAATAATAATAGCATATCAACTAGGTGCAAAAAAAATAGGTTTGGTCGGTGTAGATTTTACACAGGACCACTTTTTTGCAAAAACCGGAACTCATAAATTATCAAAACATTTAAGAAATATAGATCATGAGTACGATGTCTTAAAAAACAACCTCGAAAATAAGGGGGTTAAAGTTGCAAATCTTTCTCCAATAAGTCTTTTGGGATCATGGCCGAAAATGGACCTAGATCAATTTGATTCTCTGTAGGAAACTTATACACATCTTTATTGTAAAAAATATATGGAATCAATAAGAAACGGGATTGTAATAAGAATACCTGAGGCTAAGCACAAAGAAAATTCTCTATCAAGAATAATATGTGATAGAATAAAAAGCTATCTCCAAATGGGTTATAACCTTTTTATAGTGGAACTATCCGAAAAGGACACAGAGCTTTCTACTGAGGTAACAGACACAGAAAAGGAAAGGTTTCTTCATTATCTTGAAGATCTTAATATAAGAATTGCTTTTTACGTAAAGAGTAAAAATCACGTAGTTTCTACCGATTTAGATTCAAGAAAAAAAGCAAAAAAAGAAATTCTAAAAATCGGAAAGTTTATAGACGAGATTGATGCTGGTAGATCCGATATACCACTAATATGTCATATCGGAGGAGCAAACGGAAATCGTAAAAAGAGCATGTCAGATTTTTGTAAATTCTTTGATACACTTCCATGGAGAATACAAAAACAAATTGCTATAATAAACGACGAAAAGCCAAGCTTATTTTCAGTGAAGGATCTTCTATCCTTTACATACATCGAAAAGAAAATACCGATCATATTTAGGACTAGCTCGCATCGGACTAACCAAGGAGGATTGACATATAAGGAGAGTTTATTCTTAGCTGCTTCTACTTGGGCAGAAAGATCTAATCCTATAATGTTTTATTGCCCATCCAATCAGGAAGAAACTATCTCTATCCAGGATTTAAATCCATATAATTTGATAGTTGATGTGGCATTTGATAACAATTTACCAGATCCTAGTTAGTAAATCCTTATATTTGCTTCATGCCAGAACTAGCAGAAATAAAAATAATGAGCGATCACATTAATAATAAATGTGAAGGTAAGGTTTTTTTCTTAGTTGAAAAAAATCCAGTACATAAATCTAAGACTGATCTTTCTAAGATAAATGATCTTCTCTCCACTGGTGGTAAAATCACCAGCGAATCTAGAGGAAAAGAATTAAGGATGGATTTTGAAAATAAGAAAGGAGAAAGGATTTCCTTATTTTTTATGATGGGTATGTCGGGGAATTTTAAATTCGGTAAAGCCCAAGATGAACCCAAACATACACATTTAAAATTCTGTACTGACAACGACGAGTTTCTTTTTATGTACGATCTTAGAAGATTTGCTAGATGGAAGATAGGAAGCGAATGGAGTACTGACCGGGGACCTTGCCCAGTAAAAGAATTTGATAATTTTAAAAAGAATGTAGAATCTAATTTAGATAAGAGATGTTTTGGAAAACCTATTTACGAAGTACTAATGGATCAGAAGTATTTCAATGGAATAGGAAATTATCTAAGAGCTGAAATATTAGGAAGAATAAACTCAGATCCTAAAGAAAGTGCTAGGGACTTCATCTCTAAAAATTCAGATCTGCTTCAACTATGTAAAAGGATTCCGCAGGAAGCTTACATATTGGGAGGAGGAAGATTAAAAGATTGGTACAACAACGAGCAGATAAACGAAGAGGGACTTGATTTTAAATCTTGGATGCGTTTCTATTATAATAAAGATGAATGTATTCCCTTTAAAGATTCATCAGGAAGAACATTTTGGATTGATAAAAAATGGAAACAGAATTACCAAGCTACATAACCCTTAGGCTTTCTTTCGCTCTTTATCTCTTTGGACATTTTAGAGCTAGCGCCGATAAGATCATCTACGGTTTTAACATAGTATCTTGTTTGTCCTGGCATTCCCCAGTCACCTTTTTTCTTAAGATCTACGAAGTCATAAGTTGTAAGCTCGTCTCCTACTACAGGGCCATGTTCAACTCTTCCGTCTCTTTTAGTAGCTTTCTCAAACTCATTTCTAGAGCTTATATTTTTATAACCGTATTTTTCCATATAATTTATATATCTTCATGTTAAACAAATCACTATTAGAAAACTCTATATTCTTTGATATAGAAACCGCAGGACTTTACAACACCCTCGAAGAGCTAAAAGCTAACGATAAACATTTAGCGGAGCTTTGGGTTAAAAGATGTAAATGGCTACAGAAACAAGTCGAGCCAGGTGAATCAACAGACCCGAGTGATCTATGGATTAATAGAGCTTCTCTTCATCCAGAATTCGGTAGAGTTGTTTGTGTTAGCTTTGGAGTCTTTACGCCAGATGGTACTGAAAGAATAACAAGCTTCTATGGAGAGGATGAAAAAGAGATACTAGAAAAGAGTAATAAAATATTAGCAAATTCAAGATCTAAGGGTTACAAATTAGCGGGTCAGAACATAAAGAATTTTGATGTCCCTTATCTAGGTAAAAGGATGCTAATTAATAAAATAACTCCGGATCCTATCATACAAACATGGAATAAAAAACCATGGGAAAGTCCATTTATGGATTTAGCAGAAATATTTGCATTCGGATCATGGGGACAAACTTTCTCTTCCCTAGATCTTATCTCTCATGTACTGGGTGTTCCGACATCCAAAGACAACATGGAAGGATCACAGGTTCATTCTTATTATTGGAGTGGCGGTGATTCAATAGAATCTATAAAAGATTACTGCGAACAGGATGTTGTGTGTACTATGAATTGTTTCAAGGAAATAAGTTCATAATAAATAAATTCTGGGATATATAGTTTAAATTATTCCCAGAATTGAAGAATATTCTAAATTTTTCCGCTTGGATTCTAGAGAGTGAAGAAAGAGACGACTTCTATAAGAATGAGTTGAATCCATCATTCTGGAAAAAAATTAATGACGATCTACCAGACAATACCGGTGCAGAAAATTATGAGTTCGATCCTTCAATAAGGAAAAAACTCTTAAATCTAGCAGAGGAATTCTATGAGTCTCTAGGATTTATTGCAGAAATAAAAGACATACAGTTAACCGGTTCATTAGCAAATTATAACTGGACAGACAAATCGGATCTAGATGTACACGTTTTAATAGATTTTAGAGATATAGATGATAATGTAGATCTAGTAAGAAAAGCTGTAGATGGTTTAAGGTTTATCTGGAATCTTAGACACAAAATAAAAATAAGGAGTTATGATACTGAACTATATGTTCAGGACATAAATGATCCACACACTGCTTCCGGATTATTTTCATTGATGAAAAATGAATGGATCAGAGTACCTAAATATAATCCACCGGATATAGACTACAAAGACGTAGACAAAAAATTCCAAGGGATAGTTTCCGATATTTTAGAGATGGAAAATCTCATGAACAC
>B570J29032_109958500_pt1 | contig 13216 bp, 15 predicted proteins | sample LakMenEpi16Nov12_FD_29032 | JGI IMG/M metagenome (IMG submission 29032)
ATTTATTTTTACTAACACACAAAATATAACCATAATTTAAAAAAATAATACCCGACTTTGATAACCTCCATCAGGTATTATTTTTTTGTGGATACTGGAGGAATCGAACCTCCGTTCCCATAATTTGTAATTACCCAAATTATTTACAAGCTTAGGAAGTTATTTTATCTTCCAATAAACTTATTTAATCAACATCAAATAAGTAAAAATGTTGTAGTTTTTTAAACATAAAACTACCTAAATGGTTTTACTGTGTTTGGCTTTAAGCCAAGTTCACTAAGCAAACTCAAGTTCAGCTTCTTGAGTTTTAAAGCTCTTCATTAGTGAAGTTGGGAGGCTCATAATGTCCTCTGGATTGTAACTGTTGCCAGTTGATTTTTTGCTTCAGTTTTTAAAGACTTAATGCAGGTCTTGCTTGTTTGAATAACACAACCATTACAGGTCGAAACCTTGTAGTACCCATATTTTTATTCAAAGATAATTAAAATTTTTTTATTAAACAACATTTATTTTTAATTATTTAACTTTAATATTCTAATATAAATATAATAAATTAAAATCCTGAAGTCAAATATTTTTTATGCTTTTAGAAACAACCAAAGAAAATAATACTATTACGAGTATTTACGAATCATCAAATATTTTTAAATCACGGTATTTTTCATCAAATAATGAATTACATATTACTTTTAATAACGGTAATGTTTATAAATATAATAATGTTGACATACCTACATTTTTAAAATTACAGGAAGCTCAAAGTATTGGAAAGTTTTTTGCTTCTGAAATTAAACCCAAATTTCAATTTGAAAAAATAGGATCCGAAGATCCTAAAATTATAATTGAAGATATTAAAAAATTGAAAAGTAAGATGGGATTTAGTGACTAAGCTGTTAATCTCATAGCTTTAGAAACCTTTCCACCACTTAATCCGGATGTAATATTTACACGATTAGCTGCTTCTTTACCTGAATTAAATGCTGATTTATCGGAAATTGTCATTTTTGATGTTGTTGTTTTTAATCTCAAGTTAGGGTTGTGTTCTCTAAACATTTGTTCCGTAATCGCCATTTTATTATATAACACTAAACCAGATGTTTTAGCCTCGTTAGTGATAGTATTTTTCATTTCACGAAGTCTTTGACTTAATCTAATTATCATACCCTTATAAAAAGAACTACGAGCTACTTTACCACCAATCGTCTTATATTCAGGTGTTTTTTGGTATTTAGCGTATTCATTATCCATAGCATGTGATAGTAAATCAAATAAATAACTCGCAAATTCAACATCTTTCTTAGCTCCAAAAAACTTATAAATGAAATTACCCATACGTTTACTGAAATAAACTTTAGTGTCTGTAAAATAAGCAATTGAACTAGATACATCGTGAATAGGTTTTTTAACCCTACCTGAAATGTCAATTTGTTCATTGACAAACTCTTGCGATTTAACTTCAACTTCCGTCATTGACAGATCGTATTCTTGAAGAAGTCTTGAAATCATTTCAGCTGCTGTCATCGCCTCTGATTCTGAACAACCATTAGTTGTTGTTTTTTCCTTTAAAAGATTGATTTTTCTGATGATAGATTCTCTTTTTTGGTTAATCATATTGTTATTTATATAGTGGGGGAGTAATCCCCCTTGTTAATATTATAATGAATAAATGCCTCCGCAACCGCAATTTTTTTCGTTCACATCTTTCCTGTTACCACAATCGCAATATAATAAGTTTTCCATAGCCATTTCACTTTCAAACAATCTGTCATAAGTAGCCGCACCATTGCGTGAATAGCCATTCCAACCCTTTAAATTGTTACTTAATTCGCTAATATTCTTTTGAGCCTCAATAAAAGGGTTTGTTTTTTTAGGTTTAAACCAATCTTGTTTAGATAACCAATTTTGGTACCATTGAGGAGTTGAATCCAGTTCTTGTCCTTTGAATTTGCCAAATGTTAGTGTCATATTGTTTTGTTTATTTGCTTTGCATTTTTTTAAACCCATCCCAATGTGCTAAAACTCTTTCATCGGCAAATACTCGTCCATATTTACCTTTATTGGTAATCATATGTTTACCTGTTTTTTCACTAATCATCCACCACTGATACACCCCTAATTTGGCTACCACATACATTTCACATCCATTTCCTGATAACCATTTCAATCCTTCCGATTTAATTTCTTGAGTTGTCATTTTGTTTTTTGTTTATTGTGGTACAAATATAATAGAAAAATCTATTCCACCAAAAAAAATTAAAATAATTTCAAAAAATTATATAAACGCTTGTAATACTGTTCTTTTTTGTAGTCAGGTTCAGTCATTAAAGCACATAAATAACAAAAATAAAATAATTTATCTATTAAAACTTCCCTATTTATAGGTCCTCCAGGGTATCTAAACTCAATATAATTATATTTCTTTAATCTTGTAATATTTAAACCATATAATTTAAAGTAAGTTGGACTTTCATATCCCTCAGTATCTAATAATTTAAGTAAATATTCGTTGAAGTAATCCTCAACATCCTTTAGACTTTTTTTATTAACAGTGAATGTATCCCCATCTTCACTAACTTTATCAAATACCAATCTCTTAAATGATCCAGCGTATTTGGATTCAATCCTTTTTTCTATACCCTTAAAAACGTAAGGAACTTTATATTTCGTTGTTGATGGATCGTCACTTAAAAATAATACACCTTTAAGAATGTTCCAATCTTTTCTTCCCTTAAATCCGATATTTATATGTAAACCTGTTTTTTGTGTAAACTTCCAATATGATTGGATATCAAAATCATCATAAAAGTCATTTATCATATCTATTGTTTCGGTAACTGAACCCAAATAAGTTATCGGTGAAAACTCAATACCTCTATCTAATGAAGAATCTATTTCAAACTTCATTTTATCTGACCATTTTTCATAAAAATTAGGTAAATATTCCCTTACTTTCATTGAAAGATATGATAAACTCTCAACTGAATACTGCATTGAAATTGATCTTATTACATTAATAATTCTTTTTTCATTCCTATTAGTATAAAGAGATGGGTTTAATAACTCATCATACGTGAAATCCTCATCATCTAATTCAATTTGATCTATTATATTATCAATAAAAACAGGACTAGCTCTTTTATCGTTTCTTAATTGGTTATGAACAGATTCTCTTATCTGTTTAATGACGGTTTCCTCATCCTCATCTTCAGGATTATATTTATCATCAGTTTCCAGTTCAAACTCAAGAGCTACTGTGAATTGATCATCTAATTCTTTAAGAAAATCAACATCTTTTTTATTATATTCTGTTAAAATCATAAATTAAATATATATATCTGGATATTCATCAAGCATTGAAATTGTTATGGTTCTTTTATTTGTGTCAATATCTACAAAATCAACACCAGTTAAACGATTAAGTTTTTCTTTAACCATTAAATATTGTTCAGGTGTAATATCACCAGTATATCTTGGACTATCTAACGATATTATTATCTCATAATATCCCTTATATTCACCCACCTTATAGTCAGCATACTCAACAAAAACTTCTTCATATTCATCATATATTAAACCAGCATTCTCAATAGTAGATTTAATTTTTTTATGAATATTAGGGATATTTTTATATTTACCCAAATGATTACTCTCACCTAATAAACCTTCAATAACCGTTTTTTTCACATTATCAGGATTTGAAGTGTCATAAATAACAAATGTCATACCAGGCTTTTCTCTCTTTAAAGATCTCATAAACTCTTCCATCGCCTTTACATTCTTCTTATCATCGTCTGAAAAACCAACACTTATCTCCAAATCACCCTTAGATTTCGGATTCATAATCCTTATATCTTTAGCTTTAAGGTCTTTAGCGATATTTTCAATATAACTAATAAAATCCCTTGAAGCTATTTGTTTAGCCACTTCAGGTTTTTCAGCCCCACTCATTGAACCGAATTGTTTTTGAAACTCAGGTGATGAAACAGGGTAATATCTCTGTTCATTTAAATATTTTTCAACCAAATCACTAAATGGTAAATCACCATATAATTTTTTTAGGTTTTTCTTAAATGTTATTTTTTCATCAGGAGTTAATGCTGAATTAATAAATGCTCTTACACCCCTTTTTATCGTTTCTGGTGCGTGTCCCCTAGCTGTTATGATAGCAAAGTAGTTTACATACTTTAAAGCTTCTTTAAACTTCTTAAATGAAGGTGCTTTCTTATTATTCTCAATAGCTTTTTTAGTGTCCTCAATAAAGGCATCTTCACCTCTTTTACCATAATCCTTAAAATCTTCAAAGGCATCATCTTTTACTATATATTCAGGGTTGTTTCTTAACTCGGCGAATTCACTAGTTGAAACATAAAACGGTTTATTACTCTTATACATCTTAATCTTTGTTGGTAGATTTAGTATATTATCATCCCAATCAAACTTATAAACCCTTAGTTTTTTACCCTCTAATACTAATTTTTTCATATTATATAAATATTACAATTTGTCAATTTTAAGCAAATATACAGATTATTACTTTTATATACAAGTTTTTTTTTAATATTTTGATTATTAATTAAATAAAACAAAAAAAAGGGTGGATATTTCTACCCACCCTTTTAATCGTATTCTTTATTGGTTAAATGTTATCGAATGAAGCCCCTTGAGGTGTAATAACGAATTGTAAATTAATTGTTTCCAAACTGCTCGTAGGTTTTAAGAAGATTTGACCGTTTAATTGATTATTATCAATATCTTCAGGTGCGTTACTTAATTTAACTCTGAAATCTGTTAAACCTCTTTCTCTTCTAATACCATCTAAGATTGGATTTACTAAGTTCAAGAAGTCATTTCTAACTTGTTGATCGTTTGGTTGGAATAATAATCTTAAACCAACTGCTGCGATAAGCTTTCTTGTTTGTAGTAATAATCTTCTGATGTTTAATCTATCAAGAACGGAGTCTCTGATTTGTAAGTTTCTATTACCCCAAATAACCGGTCCAACACCTCTAAAAGTAGCAATTGGATTAACTCTACCAGGATACAATGTATCTCTATCAGTTTGAGAAAGTTTTCTTCTTGGTTTTGATACCACTAAACCTCTTTCAGTACCTGCTATAGCAAACCACTCATAAGATATGTTATCAGTTAAAGCTAAGTTTCTCACAACTTCCGCTGTTGGAGATATCCATACTTTAGAATTATTTTCAGTATCATTATAAAGAACAAATGGATAGTAAACTGCAGTATAGTTAGAATCAATACCAACTTCGTCTAATAAATCAACAACTTCTTGTGGTGATTTCCAATTGTTAGTATCGGCAGAATCGCTAGCAAACATATTAATATCTGGAATAGTTGGGATATAAATACTATCAGCCCTATCATTTTCCACCATATCAATTGTATATTCTACAAGTGATGAGTTACTTTCAATATCTATACCAGGAGTTACCAATACATTAATATCGGCATCTTCAGGGTTTGAATATTTATCAATACCAGCTTTATAAGCGTAGTAATCAGAATTACCAAGAGCACTAAATCCTTCATTAGTATAAGTGGTTTGTCCAATTCTATAACTATCACCGTTAGTTCTATAAGGTCTATAAATATCCCACCCATCAAAACCACCAGAAGGTGCTACTGTGAACTTTCTACTTAATAAACTAGAATATGGTGTTCCTGCTGTACCTGCTTCACTTTGGAATGGTGCAACACCTACATCAAATGTGGTTATTCCTGAAATACCACCGATAGATGCGTTTGTAGCTCCTGAATCCATATGGAAACCATTAGTATTAACTGTTGAAGCGACATTTCCTTTATATTGGAAGAAATCACTATCATAACTCCAAAAATTACTATCAGAAATACCTAAGAAAGATTTTCTAATATTATCACCACTTGAAATTATTGGTGAAATACCTGCTGGTGGATTTGTGATTTGTTCACCCGCTGTAAAGTATTTAGTTTTGTATTCAATTTTAGGACTAACTACTCCTGAACCATAAGATCTAATAGTGTAACCCATAAAACCTGCTGGAATTGCATTTGATGGAGCATCAATAGCAAAATCAATCATAATATATTTAGATCTCAAATCGTATTTACCATCAATAGTACCAACTTTTTTACCAACGTAAGTTAATTGACTTTCATCCATTGAACATCTTACATATTTTTCTAAAATAACTGGATTAGCATCTGTATCATTAAAATCTCTAACAATTAAATCAAACTCTTTTCTTTCTAAATTGATATTTTGAATTGAAATCTTAACTAAAGTATTTGCTGCGCCACCATCGGAAATTGTAATAACTCTAAATAATTTAAATACATTATTACCTCTTAATTCTGATACGAAATAAGGTGTTGCTGGTGTAGACCATTGTTCTTTAAAATTACTCATATCAACACCTGTTGATGGAGAATTAACTAATAAAGTAGGTTTCAAACCTCTAATATAACCATTCAAATAACCATAGTTTAATATTTCAGGATAGATTTCCTCAACATATAAAGCACTTTGTTTTTCTTTTGGTTGTTTACCTAATACAAGTGGTAAATATTCTCTTTTAGTATCATCCATACTAACTGTATATGTGAAAGTTCCTGTGGTTGCAGTTCCTATTACTCTAAAAGTACCTTTAGGGTTTTGACTTATATTATCAACTAAAGATATGCTTGGATTACCAGTAACGACACGATTTAAAGTATTATTACTCCAATTAGCGTCACTTCTTAATGTTCCAACCACTAAATTATCCCAACCACTATAACCCGCAACTGATGCGTTTAAGTTAATGAAATTAGTAGTTCCACTATATACACCACCTGGATTTAATGTTAAACCGGTTACATATACACCATAAGTAATACCTGAAAAAGTATTTACTCCTGTTGATAAAAATAAATCATTAAGCCAAGTACTGTTATTAACATCACTACCTAAAACATCAAGCATATTTGATGTTGTCACACCTGTAATTGACGATATTACCGTTGTCGTTAAATCACCATATTTAAATGATACTGTTGACGCTGATAAAGATCCAACTCTTGATGTGTATAAACTAACAACTGAACTAAAAAATTGATTAGTTGTTGCCGATACCACATTTTGATAAGGCAATAAAAACGATGGGAATGTAAATGTTAATGTACCACCAGTTGTTAATAAGAATGGTGCGTAAATATTTTCCGGACTTGCCAATGATATTGTTGAAAGATCTGGTTGTGCGATTGTATTAATAGACCACGCAGATCCTGCATCGTAACCACTTAAACCCAATACTCTTGTCATATACATTTGACTTGCTTGAGAAAGATATTCTCTTGCTATGTAATTACCTTCGTACTTACAGATTTGTGTGCCTGAAAATTTCTCAGGATTTGCCCCACCAAAGTAGGTAGTGAATTCATCGTAGTTTCTCACTAGAATTGGTTCAAACGCCGGACCTCTTTGTGCCTCACCTACTATACCTAATGAACTAACACCTAAGCTCTGAGCCGCAAATGTTAAGTCAACTTCACTAGTATATACACCAGGTGATACGTTTATTTGTTCTGCCATATTTTATTTTTTATATTTCTTATAATTTATTTACAATAAATAGTTATATATTTTAGAAATGTGATTAAGTAACTATAATTCTTCCTGAAAATCTACCATCAGGGATTTCAATCACTCTAAACACTACATCACCTGATAAATTAACATTAATATTATCAGGCATAACAGCATCATAACTATCAATAATTAGTTCTTCTAAAATATATGAAGGGTAAAACCCTTTCCTATGTAATGATGATAAATAAGATATTGAATAATAACCATTAGTAGGTAATCCCCAATCTGTAGTTGAATTAAATAGTAATACAGACTTTGTTGCAGTTGCTGAGGTTAATGTTAATAATTTTTTATTAAGCTCATCAATTGCATCTGTAACAAATACATTGGATGACCAACCTGTAACATATCCATTAAAATTACCTGATGATGGAACACCTAAAGGTATTTCATTACCATCTGGAAATGTAACACCACTAATTATTACAAATTTACTTGGTAAAACACTAATATTTTGTTTAAACGTATTATTCATTATCCATTTATCGTTATTATACTATTATTAAATATTTGAATAATGCTTAAATTACTAGGTTGTAATAAATCTGGTCTTATTATTGTTACTTTTATTGTATCATTAGCATCTACCGATACCGGTAAAGTTACTAAATTATTATTTTTATAAACACTATATGATGTTATATCACTCTTAACATTTGTTACTTCTTTTAATACACCTGGATATACATTAGTAAAACTTAGTTCTGTTGTGCCTGGTTCATATAATAACTCATATATTGTTTTCTTTTCAAAGAAATAACCTACTAACGATGTATCTACATCACTTATAAAGTTTTCAGCACCTAAATTAGCGTTATAAGTCCCCAATAAAGTAACAGAACTATTTATATTTGAATTAGTTTGTAAAACTACAATTTCCACAATATCACCTTGAACCAAATTAAATGTTGGGCTTACCGATACGTTATTCTTTTTTAATTCATAAAAACTTGTATTATCTGAAACTACACCATTTATTGTATATTCACCATCAACCACAAACGATACATTCAAGGGAGAATCCACAAAAAAATCAATGAATATTTCTAAATGTCCATCATTAAATCTGTTTACACTTACATTTTGTGTTTTTTTCGTTTTTCTTTGTCCTAGAAATTTATAATTTGTTAATACTCTACTAACTGCTGGTTTTATAACAAACTCTTCTTCATCTAAAAGAAATCCGTGTAAATTAAAGTTATATTTTTGAACGTAAAATCTTTTCTTATTTATATCACTTATTTCGTGTTCATCATCCACACCTTCTAATGTTATTGGAATATAATGTCCATTTACATCAGTATATGCTTGATTTGATGAGAATTCGGTTAATACAATTTTATTAAACTCATTTAATTCTCTTAATCTGGTTGAAAATAATCTAACATCATATGTTACATCAACATAGATAGGTTGTGGTATTTCATATACATCATAACCATTTCTATTACCATTCCATACCGGAACTTTTAAAACTGATTTTTTATACAAATAAGGAATATTATATTTCATATTATCAGACAATACAACATCTGTATTTCTAACAATAGTTATAAATGGCATTTGAACATTCTTATATTTATCGGAGAATTGCCAAGTCTTAGTAAACTCATTCCAATTCTGAATGGATAAAAATAAAACAGGTACTTCTTTCCCATCAACATTTAAGGTTAGTTTTTTATTTGTGAAATCAACAAACCCCCTATCTAAATCTTCGTGAAGAACTCCTTTAGGTAGAAAACTTTCGTTTTGTCTTATCCTTTCAATTAGTGAAACTCTTTCAGAGCTAAGTTGTTTTTTTAATTTAACTTCTATATTTTTTTTAGGTATAGCCATTAACAATAAATATATAGTTTTTAGTTTAATTTAGTCCGAGTTAATCCATCAAAGACCCATTTACATTGAAACCTAATATCGTTCTATTAACCGCAGGTTTTATTATAAAATTATTTTCATCTAATAATAATCCCTCTTGAACTAATTTGTAAGTTTGTTTGTAAAACTTCTTACTCATCATATCTACTTGATTATCACTAGACACACCATCTAATTTTATCGGAATATAATGTCCATTTATCGTAGTATAAGCTTGATTAGATGAAAATCTAGTTAACATAACTTTATTATACCTATTCAACTCTTTAATCCTTGTAGAAAATATTGTTACATCGTAACTTATATTTATCCTAACAGGTTGAGGTATTTCATATATATCATACCCATTTCTATTACCATTCCATACCGGAACCTTTAATAAATCTTTCTTGAATAGATAAGGAATATTATATTTCATCTGCTCATTTAAATTAATATTCGTACTTCTTACAATTGTTATAAATGGCATTTGAACATTCTTATATTTATCAGCAAATTGCCAAGTCTTAGTAAACTCATTCCAATTCTGTAACGAAATAAATAAAACAGGAACTCCATTACCGTCAATATTTAATTTTAAATCATTATTAACGAAATCAACAAATCCCCTATCCAAATCTTCATGCAATATTCCTTTAGGTAGAAAACTTTCATTTTCCCTAATACGATTAACCAAATGAACCCTTTCAGAGTTTAATTCTTTTTGACTAATAACATTTACATTTTTTTTAGGGATTGCCATACTCTTCTAACTCTTGTACTAATTCATCATCAATATCAAATTCACTTTCATCCTCAAATAACCAATCGTATTCCTTAATATAAGATAATACAACACCCATTTTTTCACTTAATGGTAAATTACGTTTTACTATAAAGACAAAGTTTTTATGAATAATATAATTGAAATCCGGATCTTGTATTAAGTGATACCATACTGATTGAGCTGCAAATGAAGCTGTATTATCTGAAGATAAAAACCCTAACTTTAGAGCCAATGCTTTATATATTTTATACCCAAACCCAATACCTCTCAGTAATAAAGGTAATGATTTATGAAAATGAACCCTATTGAAATCTTTTTCACCTACACTAATATTAATATCAAATTTGTTGGGATTTAGCTTTTCACCTGCGATTTTATATTTATATGAATAATTTTTAGCGTAAGTCAATAATGTATTTATTTCATCATTAACTATTTCTACATTATAGAATTGCTCATTATCATATAAATCACCTTTTTGAAAAAGAATATCGGTATAATTTATATTTTTTATAAGATTTCTAAGCTTAACCAATTTATCACCGTTAAGCTTCGGTTCGGTTTTAGGTTTATTATCTTTTTTTATAAACCTTTTTAAATATAAATTTTTTGATAATAATCTATCTTTTGATATTGCCTCATTCATTTGTGATAAATACTTCACTTTATGAAATATTTATACTTTAGATTGAATACTTTGTTTTAGTTGAATTGAAATTGTCTATAACTTCAGACTGTGATAGTCCCCTTGTGTAAAAATAACAAGCACCTATTTTTCCGTTTAAATAAAGCGATGATATACCACTACCTATAAATCCTAAATAAAGTGGATTTGTTTCGTTATAACCATCAGAACCATGCGCTGTTGTTATATATTCAACACCATTTATATAACACTTGGTTGTGTTTAAAGTTGATGTTATTTGTGATATAAATGTAAATAAATACCAAATATCGGTTGTTACGGTTAATGTTGAATTGGATATCCTTTGAACTCCAGTACCATTAGTTACTGTTCTTATAATACCACCATTTGAAAATAAACCACCCCAATAACCATCAAAACCAAACGAACTTGATAACTTACCAAACACAGGTATTTGTTGATTTAAACTACCCAAAGCATCTAATTTAACCCAAACTTGTATGGTTCTTTGTGTTGTGGTATTTAAACTTAAATTTGATGTATGGGGTATTAATATATTATCGTTAATACCATCCAAATCAAATATACCACCATCTGTTGATAACCAAGTAGCTCCGTTTATTGTTGCATTATTTCCATTTGATGTTTCATCTAACCAAGATCCACTAACATAATTGGATGCATCTAATTTCATAAACAACCCATTTGTTATTACATCACCTGAAGGTGATGGTGGTATTTCACCACCAATTGAACTTGTTTTGATTTTTAAATTACCCCTAATGATTGTATTGTTTCGTATAATAATTCCCATTATACTTATAAATACTTATTTTATTTTTATATGTTTATACCAAACTCTTTCGTGTAAAAAATATAATACAGGTTTTAATGCCAACTCACCCACACCTAACATAGAAGCCATAGCTATTGGTGCTCCTAAAGTATAAGCCACCACTACCGTTGTTAAAGTTCCTAAAAATCTATATGAAATAGTTTTTAATAAGTGTCTTTTAAATGCAGAACCCTTCGGTGGTGTTACTATATAAGCAATTCCATCTTTAATAACACAATCACCTTTACAAGTAATATGCCATTTATACCCTAAACCATCCATATGATCTTTTGTCGTATAAACTTCACCATCAATAAAAACATCTGAAACTAATGTTTCCCTACCATTTTCATCAACCAACCTCCATCTTTCATTTTCCGTTATTGATGTAGTATTAAACCTAATTTTATAAGTTTTCATTATAATTTACCCTCAGATCTTAATTCTTCTCTAATTTTTGTTGCTGAAATATTAGCGATATCTAATGGTGGTAAATGTTCAATAATATCATATCCAACACCTCTACCAAACTCAACTGAACAAATATCAGGTATTACCATTACTTTTACTTTACCTTCTGATACTTCATTTGAATAATGGTTTAAGATATTTGTTTTTACTTCTTCAGCAGAATATGGATTTTTTTCATCAGGTTTAATATCTCTAATACAGATTAGAATATTCTTACCTTCATTCATTGCTTGTTGAAATAATTCTTGATGTCCTTTATGTAATGGTTGCCATCTACCAATAAACATTGCGTGTTGTCCTTCTTTACGTTCTAATGATGACTGAACGTGTACTTTTTTATACCAATCCGACATATTCTATAATCTCCTTTATACATTCTTCGGGTGTAATATTTGTTGTATCCATATCTAAATAATTTGATACAGGTTTCTGAAAATCCTCAACGTGGAATTGTTCTCTACCTCTTATTTCTGTTGTATGAACATATACTTCAAAAACACCTTCCGTATTTTTCTTAAACTCTTCTCTAATTTCCCTATAAGGTGTCATAAGAGATACCACAACGTGATAACCTTTATTTTGTAAATATTTAGCAATTACTTGAGCATTTCTAATATTTTGTTCTCTACCTGTCCTTGAATAATCTTTATTTATTGTAAGATTTCTAAGATCATCACCATCAATATGAAATACATTATTACTTGCTGTCATATCAATGTGTTCTTCTAATAATTTAGCCAAGACAGTTTTACCGTGTCCTGCTTGTCCGATTAACCATATAATTTTTGTCATATGGTTAATAATAAGAATAATTATTTATTTAATAAAGATTTGATATATATAATTTTTTAAACCAATATACCTTAACTTTTTATTAAAAAGTTATTAGGCTTTATAATTATTACCGTCTACAATACTACTATTAATATTTGTTTTTTGCTGTGTAGTCAATGCTGTACTAAACCAATCTTTTGATAACATTAAAGATAAATG
>B570J29032_109958497_pt1 | contig 13175 bp, 9 predicted proteins | sample LakMenEpi16Nov12_FD_29032 | JGI IMG/M metagenome (IMG submission 29032)
TTTCAACTTTAGTGACTTCATTTCTTATCGGATTCCATCATCTTCATAAATAGGCATAGGGCAGCAATTAGCACGGCAATGCCCACACCACCTTGCAGTACGCCCATAGGATCTGCGGCTTCTGTGACCTTACCCAGAAAGCCAACCGACATGGCAACGATAACTACGCCAATGATTTTGGTCTCCAGGTCGGCCAAGCCCTCAATTCGCACTCGTGGGAGCAACTGCTCATCAGTTTGACTGATGAAAAGCTTGTAAATGCCCACAGCAACAATATAGCTAATGGCCCCCACCAGAAACATATCGATGGTCTCAACCACCGTCAGTGTCAACAGCTTAGCATCCTTTGCAGAGAACTGGCCCTTGCTAAACAGGTTCCATTCCTGCACCACAACCACGCCGAAGCCCATGACAACGACGCCTACCATCAGCAGCAAAGATCCGATGATGGGCAAAATCATTAAGTAGCGACTGTATTCCAAGAGCTTTCGAAGCATATTGCGCCTTTGAAAAGCCAATCCCAGAACCGTATCCACCGCTTCGGGGAAAAGGGCAGGGTGAGGTGGTCGAATAGTTCTGGGATAGACTCTACGAATTGAAATAAGTTGCCGAGAGACTTTTGTCTACGGATAAAATCTACTATCCAGGCCAAACGGAAGATCCTAGAAGTACACCAGGATCTTCCGAGCCAGCTCTAATGATACGTCCGTCTTCTAAAGGCTTACCTCTCGCCGGGAGATGAGATCGTCTGCATCACCTTGTCCAAGGAGAAGCTGGCAGCCTTCTGTCGCGGCGGATACTCTTTGAACGTTTGCAAGAACTGGCCGACATAGGCTTGAGCCGGAACAAATGCATATGCTCGATCGAGCACCCAGTCATAATAGGTGTTTGAAGTCTTGCTAGCCCGCTCGTAGGGGTCGCGACGCAAATTGAACAACAAGGGCACACGCAAAGGCACAAACGGTTCCGCCCAAGCCTTCAAAGTGCCTTCCACACGTTGCTCCATAAAAATCAACTTCCAATCGTTGTATCGCAAGGCGGTCAGATCTCCGTCATCCGAAAAATAGAACACTTCTTTGCGAGGACTGGGTGTTCCCTGGGGATCCTTCAAGTGATTGATCAGATTGTAGCCATCCAAATGCACCTTGTAGTCGCGGTTGAGTGCTGTCGACCGATAACCGTCCAGCAAGTCTTCTTTGATGTCGGTTTTGCCTGCGGCGGCCAGAAAAGTAGGCAACCAATCCATGTGATGGACTATCCCATTACTGATACTGCCCGGTTTGATAACGTTAGGCCAACGCACAGCGCATGGCACTCGCCAGCCGCCTTCCCAGTTGGTGTTCTTCTCACCGCGGAACGGCGACCAAGCGGCGTCTGGCCAAGTATTCATGTGCGGTCCGTTGTCGGTCGAGTAATGCACAATCGTATTATCGGCGATACCCAGTTTGTCCAGTACATCCAAGAACTGGCCGATGTGCATGTCGTGCTCAAGCATGCCACAAGTGTACTCGTCGGCATTGGGGTACTGCTTCTTAATGGCCGCCATCTTCTCTTCACTAACATGGGTGCGGAAGTGCATGCGTGTCCCACTCCACCATACAAACCATGGCTTGCCTGCCTTCGTCATGCGTTCGATATAGTCAATCGCAGCAACTACCGTTTCGTCATCTACGGTCTCCATGCGTTTTTTGGTGAGCGGTCCGGTATCTTCGACACGTCCGTCAGCATAAGATTTGATGACACCGCGAGGGCCGAACTTCTTCCTGAATTCAGGATCCTTGGGATAGTCTTCGTTCTCGGGTTCCTCTTCAGCATTCAGGTGATAGAGATTTCCATAAAAGACATCAAAGCCATGCTGAGTCGGCAGGTGTTCATTCAGGTCACCTAGATGGTTCTTCCCAAACTGTCCTGTCACATAGCCTTGGTCTTTCAACAGTCCAGCGATCGTCGGATCCAAGGCGTTCATTCCCTGCTTGGCTCCCGGAAGCCCGACTTTGGAGAGTCCCGTACGAAACACGCTCTGACCCATGATGAACGAGGATCGTCCGGCCGTGCAGGATTGTTCTCCGTAGTAATCGGTGAACAACATGCCCTCCCGAGCTACACGATCGATGTTCGGCGTTTGATATCCCATGACACCACGAGTGTAGGCGCTGATGTTGGACTGTCCGACATCATCGCCCCAAATGACGAGAATATTCGGTTTCTTTTTCTCTTGGGCAGAGGCAAGGTCTGCAACACAAACCAGTCCCAACATGACCGTGCTCGCCAAAACCTTCGTCACCCAACACAAGTGAGGCATCTTCCACAGTTTTTTAGAAATCGACATAGAGAGCTTTCCTTTCTGACAGAAATCTTTCTCCCGAAATTGGAACAACGACAAATGGCTTGCGCAAAATGATGCGACGGGAGGTCAAGCTTGCCGTTGCTTAGTTGCATGGAAGCCTCACAGAGTATGAAGCCCGCATATCGACAAGGCAATAGGCTCTTGTCAATAAATAATAAGAGAGATAGGTCGCTGTAGGTACAGTCCATGTCTCGAAGGACCGTTTAGCAGCTCCCCAACAAGCCACTGGTGCCCTCGAGGAACATCCTAACGTAGAGGCCCTCAGCAAACCCAGCCAGCCGAAACCGTTTTCGCTTAACTTCAATTCAATCCTAGGTTTACGACTTACCTCTTATTGTCACGCCTGGCCTGATTGAGATTGCCTTTTGCGCTGACATGAGCGCGAATAGGCTTCACTCCACCCCTCACAAAGGCCGAAGATTTAGCGGATGCCTGAACTCGAACACCGCTTTTATTTGCGAAGGTGCTTGCGGCACTTCTCTTCATGGCGGGCGATTTTGTGGGACTCGCTATGCCCTTTGTTGAATTCGTGGTCCCCTTCGCTGCGCCAGTCGCTCGAGCAGCGACACGAGCCGCCTTTTTAGGGGTCTTATTTTTATTCTTTGTGACTTTAGGCTCTGTGGCTTGGCTAACAGACTTGGTTGGTGGCGACTGTCTCTTGGATGCCACGACGTTCATTAGATCTTTCGCATCCGCCAGCACAGTCCGGACGTCGGCTCGCTGAGCCCGATGCTGCGCCTTGACGGTCGGTTTTGACTTTGAGGGCAATGTTTCAGTCGCAACGTTGTTAGGACTACTGGACTTTTTGGATTCAAGCGTTTTGAGCCGCTTTGAAAAACGATCGAGAGTTTCAGAAAACAATTCAAATTTCATCGCGGTTCTTGCATTATCGGCATCGAACTTCGCTTGTGACTTTTTCTTAGCAACACGAACCAACTTCTCAGATTGGCCTCGCCATTTATCACGCAGAGTTCTCGCACGAGCCACTTTCGATTTCAACTGCTTAACATCGAAGCTTTTTATTCGTTTGGGAGTGCTATCGATGACCAACGCCAGCTCAGTCGAATTACAAATTTGCCGCGCCTGTTGTAGTGATACTGCCATTTTGCTTCCTCAATGTGCTGTTATGCTTGAGCTGTTTCCCGAACCGCTAAGATCATAACACGAACAGAACGCCTACCATAGCCTGGCAGTGCCTGCAAGCTTCTTTGATTTCGGACTATACCTTGGATTCGCAAGTAACCGTTTTGTTTTTGGCGAGCTGAGGTGGCCAGTTGAGAAACTCTGCTTTGGACAAACCGCGTCTTGCCTGACAAACGAAAAAAGCTCCGCCAGATCGACGGAGCTTTTGTATGTTGTTGCAATCGTTGAGTCTAGCGATTAACTGGAAACTTTTCTTCGATTTCTTTCAGCATTTCCATGGCCTTCATCGCCTTTAACGAATTGTAATTGATATTGCCAGCTGTCAGGCTGTTGCCTTCCTGGAAGGGAAACTGAGGGATGGTGGAGAAGAATTCTCGCAATTTTCGCTGAACTGGAACAAACAACCACATGTTGTCAGCATACCAACGCAAGTATCCCATCTCTCCTTCTTCGTGCATTTTTTCGTACGGGTCGGCTCGTAAATTGTGGATCACCGGCCAGTTGGGAACGATCCGCTCACCGGTCGCGATGTTGCCTTTGACGATAGCGAAATGGACTTTCCAATCGTTCCAACGAACTGCATTTAGCTCGCCGCCCTGACCAAAGTAGTAAATCGAATCGCGCGGCGACTTCTTGACTTCGCCCTTAAAGAATGGCAAGAAGTCGTGTCCATCCAAATGGACTTTCCAGGTCTTGCCATTGGACTGATAGCCGGATTTGACCTTTTCAACGACGTTGGGTACCCCTGCGGCGTGCAGGAAAGTAGGCAACCAGTCTTCATGGGAAATCATTTCGTTGTAGATCGTCCCCGGCTTGATCACACCTGGCCAGCGTACAACTTGTGGAACACGGAAACCGCCTTCCCAGGTTGTTCCCTTTTCACCATGAAATGGGGTGATTCCCCCATCTGGCCAACTGCCTGATTCCGCTCCGTTGTCGGTGCTGTAGACGACAATTGTATTTTCATCGATTCCCAATTCCTTCAACTTATCCAGGAACAGGCCCACATGATCGTCATGTTCCACCATCCCATCGGGATAAAGCCCGATGCCGGTGCGCCCTTCGGCTTCCTTCTTCAAACGAGTCCACACGTGCATCCGCGTGGTGCTCATCCACACAAAGAAAGGCTTGTTGGCTTTGTGGGCACGCTCCATAAAATCAAGACCCGCAGCCGCGAATTCTTCATCGGCCGTTTCCATTCGCTTTCGACTTAGTGGACCTGTGTCCTGGATGCGACCGTCGGCGTAGGACTTGATTACGCCCCTAGGTCCGAACTTCTTCTTGAATTCAGGATCTTTGGGATAGTAGTAAGTTTCGGGTTCTTCTTCGGCGTTCAAGTGATACAGGTTGCCAAAGAACTCATCGAAGCCGTGGGCTGTAGGAAGATGTTTATCCTGATCTCCCAAGTGATTCTTACCAAATTGACCAGTGGCGTAGCCCTGACCTTTCAGCAAGTCGGCAATTGTAGGAGCCCAGTCCGGAGCACCATGATCGCTGCCGGGCATGCCAATGGTAAGCAAACCCGTTCGAAAAGGATGCTGTCCCAGTATGAAAGAGGCTCTACCTGCCGTACAACTTTGCTGCGCATAGGCATCGGTGAACAATGCCCCTTCGCGGGCAATGCGATCGATATTCGGAGTCTTGTACCCCATGATGCCATGGTTGTAGGCGCTGATGTTGTGTACACCCACATCATCGCCCCAAATGACGAGTATGTTTGGCTTTTTCTTTTCTTGGGCCGAAGCATTCATCGGCATCCACAAGACCCCCCAAAGGGCAGTCAGAGCAATGAGAGGCGATATCCCGGAGAACCCGGGAACTGTAAAGAGTCTTTTGATAATCATTAGGCCTTTCCTTTAACGTGATACCTTCAGAGAAGCCAACGAGGCACCTCTAACAATGCCCATAGCTTACCACATTCATGCGGAACGTCACCGTGGCCCCAGCAAAATAAAATGTTAAATCTAGGCAAGGTTCCTGAAGATGGAGTGAAAGTGCATTCGATGATTCGCGATTCTAGCTGAGCTTGTTTTCGCAAGTGGCCGAAACTACGTAGACGCAGGACTTCGACGACTTTAGATTGATCCCTAGGTCCGATGTCTGAGAAGTTCGGGTTCTCCCGTGGCGATTATGACTGTAATGCGCGGTCACGATGGGGTGGACGCTATTCCAGTCGTGATCGGTAACCGTGATAGCTATAGAATTGACCCGAATCTCAGGTTATTCTGGTGACTACACCAAGAACTTCTGCTAGACTAATTGGAGTTCTGCGCGGATGCGAACGAATGGAGTAGAGCCAAGCGAAGCTGGCCGGAATTTGAAAACAGCCATGAGCGGCAAGCAGCGTTAGTGGCGCGAAGAGTTGTAGAGATTCTTGATTTTGGGGAGATTTCCATGATGCGAAGTATGTTGGCTTTGTTTTCCTTGCTGATGTCGATTGGCCTTTCTGCTGCGTTGGCTCAGGATCAAATCCCGACCAAGGAAGGTGTAGGACAGCGTTTCGAACATCCGAACTTCTCGCCTTACGCGGGTCGCAGCTATCCAACCAAGGTATTGTGGGGCGACACACATTTGCATACCGCTGTATCGGTGGACGCTGGCACGATGTGTCGTCTGAGTCAAGAAGATGCCTTCCGATTTGCACGCGGCGAAGAGGTGACATCCACGGGCGGATTGCGAGCCAAGTTGTCGCGGCCTTTGGATTTTGTGGTGATCTCCGACCATGCGGAAATGTATGGCCTGATGCCCCAGCTCTTAAGCGGCGATCCGGATATCCTGGCCACCGAGAAAGGGCGTCGCTGGCACAAAATGATTTCGACGGGCGACCGAGACCGAATCTTCGACGCGGCCATGGAGATCATCGGTACTCTCAAAGACAAGAACCCTCCGATTGAGAGCGACAAGCTTGTGCGCAAGGCATGGCAAGCCTACACGGCTCTGGCCGATCGTTACAACGAACCTGGTAGATTCACAGCCTTGATCGGCTATGAATACACGACCCGCGGCGGCTTTAACCTGCATCGCAACGTGGTTTTTCGAGGTGACGCGAGCGTGGCCAATCGGACTCTGCCGTTCTCGCAGTACGATAGCCAGAATCCAGAAGATCTATGGAAAGCGTTGGCCAAATTTCAGGAAGAAACTGGGGCTGAAGTACTGACCATCCCTCACAATGGCAATCTCAGCAACGGCCGCATGTTTTCCGTGCTGACCAACGACGGCAATCCGCTCACCCGCGAGATCGCTGAGTTACGAGCTCGCATGGAGCCAATCATTGAGGCCACGCAAATCAAGGGAGACGGCGAAGCGCATCCGTTTCTTTCCCCCAATGATGAGTTCGCTGATTACGAGACCTGGGATCAAGCCAACTTGGACGGTACGGAACTCAAGAAGAAAGAGATGCTGCAATACGAATACGCCCGCTCGGCTCTCAAAATCGGGTTGCAACTGGAAAGCAAATTGGGAGTCAATCCTTTCAAGTTTGGGATGATCGGTAGTACGGATGTGCATACCGGTCTATCGGCAATTGAGGAAGACAATTTCTTCGGAAAGCATTCTGGCGTCGAGCCCGAGCCTCACCGCTGGAAGCATGAGGTCATCCGTTCTTCACTCGACCCCAATTTAACGATACTCGGATGGCAGCAAGCGTCTTCGGGATACGCTGCGGTCTGGGCGACAGAGAACAGTCGCGATGCTGTATTTGATGCCATGAAGAGGAAAGAAGTGTACGCGACCACGGGTTCGCGGATGACGGTTCGCTTCTTTGGTGGCTGGGATTTCTTGAACGAGGACGCCAACACGCGCCAACCAGCGAACGTCGGTTATGAAAAGGGCGTTCCGATGGGAGGGGATCTGCGAAAGGCTCCAGAAGGCAAGTCGCCAACATTTCTTGTAGCAGCCCTTAAAGATCCGTATAGCGGAAATTTGGATCGCATTCAGATTGTCAAGGGCTGGCTCAAGGCGGATGGGTCCACGGCTGAGAAGATTTACGATGTGGCAGTTTCTGGCGGTCGACAAATTGGTGCGGATGGACGCTGCAAACAACCGGTCGGCGACACCGTAGACATTAAGAATGCAACCTGGAAAAATACCATCGGCGCCCCAGAGTTGATCGCCGTATGGAAAGACCCCGAATTCGACAGCAAGCAAAATGCGTTTTATTACTCACGTGTGATGGAGATCCCGACACCGCGATGGACGGCTTACGAGGCAAAACGATTTGGCCTAGAACTGCCCAAGGAAGTTCCCATGACTACGCAGGAGCGTGCGTACACCTCACCTATCTGGTATACTCCGTGAGAATCGCGTCGCGGGTTCGCCAGTCAACGTGACCGCCTTGTACACCCCTTGAGTTTATTTCGAAAGATCACCAATGAACAAGAATTTTAGACCCGCGCAATGGCTCCTTTCTTTTTTATTGATTGGTTCTGCGGCTATGGCGCAAGACAGCGTCACCACGGACGCAGGTACGATCAACGCTGAAAAGACCAAGAAGTACCACAAAGAGGATGCCTACTCGCCTTATGCAGGCCGCAATTTTCCGGATCGTCCGCTGTGGGGTGAAATGCATTTGCATACTTCCTATTCACCGGATGCAGTCGGTGGTGGGACGAGACTTGGTCCGGAAGCGGCCTATCGATTTGGGCGGGGTGAAGAAGTCGTTTCGTCCACGGGCCAAACCGTTCGTCTCGCCAGGCCTCTGGATTGGCTTGCGATCGCCGATCACTCGGATGTGATGGGGGTGATGGCCGAAGTGATTGCTGGTAACCCAGAATTGATGCAAGATCCAGTGCTCCGCCGCTGGAATGGGATGTTCAACGCGGGACAAGACCAGGCGATGGCGGCGGTGATGGAGGGGATCGCGGCGCAAAGCAGCGGCAAAGTACCCAAAGCGCTTACGGATCCAAAATTGTTTAAGGACATCTGGCAGCGATACGTTGCCATCGCCGATCAATTCAACGACCCCGGACGATTCAGCACGTTGATTGCCTACGAATGGACATCCAACTATGGCGGAGGCAATAACCTACACCGTAACGTGATCTACCGCGACGGTGCGGATATTGCGAAACAGATGCTCCCGCTCACCACCTTCCAGACGGAGAATCCTGAGGAGTTGTGGAAGTGGATGGAACGGTACGAGGAAAAGACCGGTGGGAATGTTTTGGCGATTCCCCACAACGGAAATCTTTCCAATGGACTCATGTTTGCTGTGGAGACGTTTGACGGCAAGCCACTGACCAAAGAATGGGCCGAAACCCGAAGTAAATGGGAACGACTTTACGAAGTGACTCAAGGCAAAGGGACCAGTGAGCAGCACCCAGCGTTGTCGCCCAATGACGAATTCGCCAAGTTCGAAATCTGGGACAAAGGGAACCTGAATGTGGTTCCCAAGAAACCAGGCATGCTGAACTTTGAATACGCGCGCGAAGCCTATAAGCACGGTTTGGAGATCCAACAAAAACTTGGTGCCAATCCCTTCAAATTTGGTTTGGTGGGTGCAACGGACGCACATACGGGGCTCACAGCCGCGGAAGAAAACAATTTCTACGGTAAGTTTCCGTCATCGGAACCAAGCCCTGAGCGTTGGGAAGAGGACGCCTTTAATTTTGAAGGTCGCGTGGTCAAAGGTTGGGAGCTGGGCGCATCGGGGTACACGGGTGTTTGGGCATCCCAAAACTCACGCGAAGCGATCTGGGATGCTCTCCATCGAAAAGAAACCTATGCAACCACTGGTCCTCGTATGACGGTCCGTTTCTTTGGCGGATTCGACTTTACGCCGGAAGATGCCCAAAGTCGACAGCCTGCGGTGGCGGGTTATACAAAGGGAGTCCCCATGGGAGGCGATCTCTACAATGCGCCAAGCGGCAAAGTTCCAACCTTTCTCGTAGCGGCATTGAAGGACAGCTTAAGCGGTAATCTCGATCGGGTCCAAATCATCAAAGGTTGGCTCGACAAACAAGGTAAGGCACAAGAGCGGATCTACAATGTTGTTTGGGGGGACGCAGATCAACGCAAGCTCGATGCCAAAGGCAACCTCCCGCCGGTCGGAAACACGGTCAATGTGAGCAAGGCAACTTGGACCAATACCATCGGAGATCCTGAGTTGATTGCTGTCTGGTCTGATCCGGATTTCGACCCGGAGACATCAGCCTTTTACTATGCTCGCGTCCTTGAGATACCGACACCTCGCTGGAACGTTTATGATGCCGTCCACTTCGGCATCAAGATCGGCCCTGAAGTACCTGTGTCCATCCAGGAGCGGGCCTACACGAGCCCAATTTGGTATACTCCGAAAAGCAAATGATGATTCAGCCTGCGTTTCGGAATTCGAAGGTCACCGTGGCCGCATGGTTGGTTTTCTGCCTTGCAGTCGCCTCGGAGGCATCCGCTTGCCCAATCTGTATTGGATTCCCCAAGAGGACGGATGCTGATCACTTGCTTGAGGGTCATTGTGTGGTGCTGGCGCGGGCTCATCCGCAGGATCCCTTTCAATATGCTCCGCAAGACGTCTTGAAAGGGGAGTATGATGGCTCCAATTTTGATCTTTTGGTCGATAGCGCGACCCGCCGCCTGCTGGATGTACATCTGGATCGCAAGGTACTCTTAATCCAGGAAACGGCTCGAGGTCCGTGGCTAAATCTAGGAACCGTCACTCTAGAATTTGAAGCCGTTGTTCGTCGCTTGATTACCGTGGGTGTCGGCTGGACTGGGAAGGAAGCGGCAGCCCATCGATGGCAGTTCTTCATGCCCTTGTTCGGCCATACGGAAGAGCGAATCCGCAATTTGGCCTACCTGGAACTTGGGCGTGCCCCCTACGCGGTCATCCGACCAATGGGCCGTACCATTTCGCGCGACATGCTGGCTCCCTTCCTGGATAATCGCCAATACATCGAATGGCAGGGACTGGCCATTTTACTGCTGGCTCAAAGCGAATCAGCCCTGGATCGGCAGCGGATTGTGAAGTCGTTTCAGGACTCGATGCAGTGCTCCCTGGTTACCAATCTTTCGGCTTGGGTTGCGGCCGCCATAGAACTAGACCCGATCGGATCCATGCAGCAGATTGATGCAAGTTATTTTGCCTGTTCGGAAAGAACGACGGAGGAGCTTGAATTGGTCTTCCGGGCTGTCTCGATGCTCGGTGGGCAAGATGACTTGCCGTTGCGCGAACGGATCATCGCCAGCTACGGTATTTTATTAGAGCATAGGCCGCAGTTCGCACCACAAATCGCCAGAGATCTCTATGATTGGCAGCGCACGGAACTGGTGGCAAGTCTGATTGGAATTTCGAAGCAGCCACACAACTTCGACTTCGAACAAACGTTGTCGATCCAGCAGTATGTGCGTGGAGTGGCCACGGCGGAAACCATAGGTCGGGTCGATGAATGAAAGTCAGTCGCCAACCATGGGAACAAAGCCCATTCAACACTCGACGCCGGGGAGTCGGCCGTTGGTAACCTGGTTGCCGAAGTTACTTCATGAGCCCTTGATTCACTTTCTTCTGTTGGGTGCATTTCTGTTCGGGCTTCATGCCTATCTGCAAAACAGCGCAGCACCTACTGCTCAGCAGATTGTGGTTTCAGCTGGGAAGATTGAGCACTTGTCGGCCATCTTCTCAAAAACCTGGCAGCGTCCACCCACCGAAGAGGAACTGCAGGGATTGATCGATGATTACATTCTGGAAGAAGTTGCCTATCGTGAGGGGAAAGCAATTGGCTTGGACCAAGACGATACGATCATTCGTCGTCGAATTCGTCAAAAGCTGGACTTCATTGCGGAGGATTTGGCCAGCCAGACGGAACCCACCGAGGCGCAGTTGGTTGAATTTTTTGATTCGCGCCGAGAATCTTACTCGTCAGATGTTCGACTGTCACTTCGCCAAGTATTCTTCGATCCCGAGCGGCATGATGTGGACTTGGAGCAAGAGATAGCGGCATTGGTGGAAAAGCTGGAAGAAGATCCAGCGAACGGCTCGCCCGACCTGGGTGACCGTTCGCTGCTGGAGTACCAATACCAGGATGTGTCGCAGCGGGAGATATCGAGCATTTTTGGCGATGAGTTTGCAGCGAAGGTCGTCGAACTACCTCCCCAAATCTGGCATGGACCTGTTCGTTCAGCCTACGGACTGCATGTGGTCATTGTCGATCAGCGGCAGTCAGGCCGATTGCTGGAGTTGGATGAAGTTCTCGATGCGGTTCGAAGGGACTGGGAACACCTGAATCGCCAGACGTTAGCCGATAACTTTTATCGTGGACTGAAGGAAAAGTATCAGGTCTCTATTGAATGGCCAAACATGGCGCCAAGTGAGGAATGATGCGAGCGACCTTCAGTTGGCTATTGCTGCTTGCCATATCAACAATCGGCTGGATTGTGTTGGGACCCATGGCCCAAGGCCATGAATCGCGACCTGCCTATTTGGAATTGAAGCAGACAGCCGAGGATACCTTTGACCTGCTGTGGAAGGTGCCTGCTCAGGGTGACAACATGCGGTTGGGTCTTTACGTGCGATTGCCCGATACGGCAGAACGCTTGAAGGATCCGCTCAGCATGTTTGTGGGCGGTGCCTTTGTGGAACGCTGGAGCTTCCGAGAGCCCGCTGGCCTGGTGGGTTCGACCATCCATATCGACGGCCTGCGCAATACGCTTACCGATGTCCTGGTGCGCATCGAGCGACTGGACGGGACCACGCAGGTTGCCAGGTTGATGCCCGAGGCACCATCGATGGTAGTGACTGCGGCTCCCAGCGGTCTGCAAGTGGCAAAGACCTATTTTTTTATCGGCATCGAACACATTCTGTTGGGGGCGGACCATTTGCTTTTCGTGTTGGGGCTGTATCTTTTGGTCGATCGGGCAGGTATGTTGATCAAGACCATCACCGCATTCACGTTAGCCCACAGCATCACGCTGGCGCTCTCCGTCTTTTCCGTGATTCGCGTCCCTGATGTTCCGCTGAATGCGGCGATCGCACTGAGCATCTTGTTTCTCGGACCGGAGCTTGTTCGGAAGTGGCGAGGGGAATCCAGCTTCACGATCCGTCATCCCTGGGTGGTTGCCTTTGCTTTCGGGCTGCTGCATGGCATCGGTTTTGCCAGCGGACTGTCGATTACGGGGTTGCCGGCAGCCGAGATCCCGTCGGCACTACTGTTTTTTAATTTGGGGGTCGAGGCCGGTCAGTTGGCTTGTGTCGTGTTAGCAATTCTAGTTGCCAAGTCGGTGCATCAACTTGAGCTAGACCAACCAAAGCAAATCCGTCGCATACCGGCTTATGCGGTTGGTACGTTGGGGGCGTTCTGGACGATCCAACGTGTGTCGGTTCTCTTGGGAGTTGCATTTTGGGAATTCTAGGTGATGCGATGAAGAAGTTCGATCAAAGTCGATTCTGTCTGCTAGTCTGTTGGGCGCTGCTGCTGGTTCTATCGTGGAATACATCGGTGCAGGCGCATGTCGGTGGCCACTCGAGTGGCGGTGGCGGAATGCAATCTGGATTTCTTCATCCGATCAGCGGATTGGATCATGCACTGGCGATGCTGGCTGTGGGACTGTGGGGAGCTCAACTGGGCCTGCCCGCTCTTTGGCTACTGCCGATCGCCTTTCCGTTGGTGATGGCTCTGGGTGGAGCCATGAGCCTAATCGGTATTCCTCTGCCTGCCGTTGAAGTCGGGATTGCCGGGTCGGGAGTCGTTCTTGG
>B570J29032_109958494_pt1 | contig 13165 bp, 10 predicted proteins | sample LakMenEpi16Nov12_FD_29032 | JGI IMG/M metagenome (IMG submission 29032)
CTTACCATGAACGATCTGGCAGTAAAGCGAGACATTTATGTAGATGCGGCAGGATTATCAAAAGAATTACAAATTCCGGTAGTGGTGGTAAACCCCCGAAAAAACAAAGGCCTCACCGAACTAAAAAAAGTGCTGCTCGAAACAGCGGCGGCTGGGGTTTCTCCGGCAATTGATGACCAACATTTTTATGATGCCCGCACAGAAGTAGGTGCTCCGGTGGAAGAAGTAAAAAAATTATTTCCCGCCATCAGTGATTATGCGGCATTGCATTACCTGATAAATCACGAATCTTTTCCGCTTAGCAACCACGAACAACATGCGATAGAAAACATAGAAAAAGAGTTTGCCTTTAATCCGACCAAAACGCAGGCGGAAGAAATTGTTAATCGCTACGCACATATCCGGCAGGTATTAAAAAAACATGTTTCCGAACCCAATCCAATTGAACAAAAAAAGTTTACAGAAAAGTTGGATACCCTGCTCTTGCATAGAACCTGGGGTTATCTGATTTTGCTGGTTGTACTTTTTCTGTTGTTTCAAAGTATTTTTTGGGTAGCGCAATTCCCTATGGATTTTATAGAATGGGCTTTTCAGCAGGCGGGCAGCTGGCTGAGCGTTCAACTACCCCAGGCATGGTGGAGCGACTTGTTAATCAATGGCTTTTTAGCCGGGTTAAGCGGCATTTTGGTTTTTATTCCTCAGATCATGATTTTGTTTGGATTGATAACCATGCTCGAAGATTCAGGATATATGGCCCGGATTGGTTTTCTGAGCGATAAAATGATGCGCAAGGCCGGACTAAATGGAAAAAGTGTAATGCCATTGATTAGCGGATTTGCATGCGCTGTTCCGGCCATCATGTCGGCAAGGGCTATTGAAAATAAAAAAGAAAGGTTGCTTACTATTCTCGTTACGCCCCTGGTTAGTTGCAGTGCCAGATTGCCGGTGTACACGATTTTAATATCCCTGGTTATTGACAACAAATACTATTTTGGATTTTTAAGTTTACAGGGGTTGGTGATGATGGGGCTTTACCTCGGCAGTGGCTTGATGGCCTTGCTGATGAGCTATCTGATAAAGAGTTTTATAAAAATCAAGGAAAAAAGTTTTTTCATTTTAGAGTTGCCCATCTATCGGCCGCCACGGTGGAAAAACGTGTTGGTAACCATGATAGGTAAGGCTCGCATCTTTGTTACCGATGCCGGAAGGATTATCATGATGATCAGCTTAATTCTCTGGTTTTTATCCAGCTTTGGTCCGGGCAAAGAAATAGCAACCGTTAATGCGAAATATGAGCAACTGATTAAAGAATCCCCTGCCAGCGAATCACAGTTAAATAAACAGTGGTCTACAGAAAAATTGCAGCATTCTTATGCCGGCCATCTTGGGCAAACCATTGAACCGCTGATAGCGCCATTGGGGTATGACTGGAAAATTGGCATTGCACTGATTACTTCCTTTGCGGCTCGGGAAGTATTTGTTGGCACGATGGCCACCCTATATAGTGTAGAAGAAACGGATAACAACTCACTACGAGAAAAAATGGCTGCAGCCAAACATCCTGATGGCAGTAAGGTTTATACATTACCTGCTGCTTTTTCCCTGCTAATTTTTTATATGCTGGCCATGCAATGTATGAGCACGCTGGCAGTGGTGAAAAGAGAAACCAAGAGCTGGAAGTGGCCTTTATTTCAGCTGGGATTTATGACCGTGCTGGCATATGGCATGAGCTGGTTGGTATACCAGCTATTTTCTTAGTTATAGTATTTCCACAATAGCTCACTAATTTTTCGGGTAAGCTCCCAGGCTTCATTGGTAGGTTCCCAGGAACGATCCTGATTATTTTTAGTAAAAATGCTAAAAACGTAGCTGCATTTTTTTCCATTCACAAATAAGAGTTCGCTTCGGCTGGCATCTATTGCTCCGCTTTTACTTGCAATAAACACATCAGCCGGAATACGAGAAATCGCTTCTTCATCCCAATAATTTCTGCTCATTAGTCGTAGCATTTTTTCACTAGCAGTATAACTGATTACTTCGTGGTTGATAATTTTTTCCAACAGCTGTCCCATTTCTCTGGGAGTGGTTTGGCCCCAACCCCATTTATTGCGCTGCTCAGTTCTTCCAGGCGTTCTGCTGTTCACTCGGGTGTTGGGTAGCCCCAAGCTATCCATCAATTCATTGATGCTGGTTCCGGTGCCGGCTAACGACTGCAGCCAAAGACTGGCGGTATTATCGCTGGTGGTAAGCATCAGCATCAGCACCTTACTTAACTCAATTTTTTCGTTGTTTTTAAATGAGCCCAAAATGTCTTCTCCTTCGTATAATAAGGAGTCTTTATAAATAAGAGGTTGGTGATAGGTAATTTGACCGTCTTCTATTTTACGCATAATGCCAGTAAGAATAGGAATCTTAACTATGCTGGCAGTAGGAAAAATAGTGTCGGCATGAATAGCCACCTGACGATGGTTTTTTAGATTGTGCACATAAATGCCAATATCTCCTTTAAAGCCGGAAATAAGCCCTTGCAGTTGCTTTTCTAAAACAGGATCGTTTTTTTGGGCTTCAGCGAATGAAAAACAAAAAAAACATGTAAGCAGCAGGAATATCCGGATAGGCATAGCAATCAATTTAGCCCTAAGATACTATTGAAATGAAGTGCCTGCAAAAAAGAATACTCCCAGCCGCTGATATATAAAAATCAGGTTAGGAATTTTTTGCGGCAATTGCCGACTTTCTGAGATACTCTTTGTTAGGACTGTAAATAAACAGGCAGCTGCCGTTTTTTATCTGGTCGATGATGGGCTTAGAGAGATGTTGAGGTATGGCGGGGCAACCCTGGCTGCGACCGATATATCCCCGCTGTTCGGCAACTTGCTCATTGGCATACTCGGCACCATGCACAACTATTCCGCGACTGAGCGCGTTATCGTTAATGCCCGACTCTTCGCCCCGCAAACGCAGAGAGGTTCCATGCTTTCCCTTATACGTATCACCAGTAACATAAAATCCAAGGCTCGACTGATTTGAATTTTGCCGATTAGAAAAATGGGTAGGTATGCTGTTGCCGGAATTTTTTCCGTGAGAAGCATAGGTGTTAAATAATAATTTTCCCAGCTCCAAATCAATCACAAATAATCTTTTTTCTCCAGAAGGAAGCGAGAAGTCAAGAATAGAGAGGATGTTGTCTTTTTTTATTTTCCCTTCTTTCAATAATGCATTCCAGCCATTCAGCGCATATTGAAAAGCTACCCGGGATAACCCCATCGCCTCCAAGCCCAGCTGCTGGTAAAGCATTGTTTTGCCGGTAGGATCTGGAGAATAATTTTTTTCGGGTGTGCTGCCTTTTAATGAAGCTACCGGTTGAAAAACCAGCAAAGCCAACACAAATATTGCCACCAACCCGGCAGCTATTTTATTACGTTTGTTTAGATACATATCGTATTGTTTTCAGTTAAACATTTCAATTCTGCACAAGTATATACGGTACGTTTTTGGTTTTTGGAACTGCAAAGGTACCACATAACAAAACAGCGGGACGCTTAAAAACGTTAATTAAAACGGGTTTAACAAAAAATAAGCCCGCATAGAAATGCGGGCCCTTCGCTTGCTTGCCATTGAAAACCAATTACTTACGAAGTCAAGGGCGGATTCGAACCGCCGTCCAGGGTTTTGCAGACCCCTACCTTGCCTCTCGGCCACTTGACCATAAAAATGGGACAAACAACACCCGTAGGCTCCATTTCCTTACAAAGATAGGGAATAAACGTTAGTCTACCAAAATTATAGACTAATATGTGCTCATTACAGTAATTTTCATCGATTAATCAGCGGATTAAGGATGCGGAAAATAATTGAACCCCCTTGCACAAGCAGCCAACTTATCGGGTAGGCCAAATATATATTGTGAATAAAAAAAGCCATCGTTTCCGGCGACGTTTCCGGCATTTTACATGGGCAACCTTGTAACTTGCGCTCATGTTGAATTATTTGTCGGGGCTAAATGAACAGCAAAAAGAGGCGGTATTACATATGACGGGTCCGCTGATGATAATTGCCGGAGCTGGCAGCGGAAAAACGAAAGTATTAACCACCCGCATTGCACACTTACTATATAATGGAGTAGATGCATTTAATATTCTGGCGCTTACGTTTACCAACAAAGCGGCGGCAGAAATGAAGGATCGAATAGAAAGGATTCTTGGTAATACAGAAGCACGTAACCTATACATAGGCACTTTCCACAGTGTTTTTGCTCGAATTTTACGAGCAGAAGCCCGGCACCTGGGATATCCCGCCAACTTTACTATTTACGATACCGACGATAGCAGGTCTGTAATTAAAACCGTAACCAAAGAACTGGGGCTGGATGAAAAAGAATACAAGCCCGCCGCTGTAGGGTCGCGTATTTCATCTGCTAAAAACGCCTTGATTTATCCGGAAGATTATGCGCAAGACAGCTATATTCAACAGGAAGATGCCCGTGCAAAAAAACCGGAGATCGCTAAAATATACGCAGCCTACTGCGAGCGATGCTTCAAAAACGGCGCGATGGACTTTGATGATCTGTTGTTGAAAATGTATGAACTGCTGCAACGGTTTCCTGATGTATTGCACAAGTATCAGCATAAATTCAAGTATGTGCTGATAGATGAGTACCAGGATACCAACCCTGTACAATATCGCATCGCCAAGCTGCTCGCTGCCGTTCATGAAAACATTTGTGTGGTAGGAGACGATGCACAAAGTATTTACAGCTTCCGGGGCGCAACCATTGAAAACATTTTACAGTTTCAGAAAGACTATGATGATGTTACCCTAATAAAACTGGAACAGAACTATCGCAGTAGTGCTCATATACTACAGGTGGCCAACGAAGTGATTAAAAAGAATGTTGGACAGATACCGAAAAACCTGTGGACCGACAATATAGAAGGAGAGCTGATACACTTGGTGCGCACCATGACCGACAACGACGAAGGAAAATTTGTTGCCGACACAATTCAGGAACAAAAGCTAAGAAATCATTACAACAATAGCGACTTTGCCATACTTTATCGAACCAATGCACAAAGCCGATCTTTTGAAGAAAGTTTACGCCGGATGGGAATTCCCTGCAGAATATATGGGGGTGTTAGCTTTTATCAGCGCAAAGAAATCAAAGACCTGCTGGCTTATTTGCGGGTAACCGTAAATCCACTAGACGAAGAATCGTTGAAGCGGATTGTTAACTACCCCATTCGCGGCATCGGCAAAACTACCATCGAAAAAATGGTGATTCTTGCCAATGAATATAAGTTGCCCGTATTCGAAATCATGGCCCGTGCGGGCGAATTCGGATTCAAAGCCGGCACCCTGCAAAGCATGAGCGGCTTCGTAACCATGATCCGTTATTTCCAGAGCATCCTAACCAACAAAAACGCCTATGATGTGTCGGTACAAGTAGGAAAGCACACCGAACTGGTGAAAGAACTATTCAATGATAAGTCCGCCGAAGGGCTTGACCGATACAACAACGTGCAGGAATTACTGAACTCCATAAAAGAATGGACGGAGAGTCCATCGAATGATGATGGGGAGCTGGGCGACAAATCGCTCGGGGCCTACTTGCAGCAGGTTACCCTACATACCGATGCAGACGACGACAAAGAAAACACAGATGTGGTTCGATTGATGACGATCCATGCTGCTAAAGGGCTGGAATTTGCAGGTGTATTTGTTGGTGGCATTGAAGAAACTTTGTTCCCCAGTGCCATGAGCATTAATACGCGAGAAGAGCTGGAAGAGGAGCGGCGTTTATTTTATGTGGCAGTTACCCGTGCCAAACAAAGGCTGTGGCTGAGTTATGCCAATACGAGATATCGATATGGACAGCTAGTTCAGAACGATCCCAGCCGATTTTTAGATGAGATTCCCGAAAAATATTTGGATAAATCGTATGCCGGATCAGCCAATCGAAACAACGGTAGTTGGAATGGGAATTCGGCAGGACGTTCAAGGGGGTCGGCCTGGGGCGACTACAACGATATGGCAGCACCGGTCCGCAGCAATAAAATAACCCCCGGCTCTTCCCGACCAGCCACCCCAGAATACTTGCCGCCTGCTCCACCTAAAGTTGTTGAACATGTGCCATCGACCGACTTCGCTCCGAGCGACACTTCGGGATTACAGGTTGGGCAACAGGTTGAGCATCAAAAATTCGGGTTTGGAAAAGTTACCCGCATGGAAGGGTCGGCACATAATCCCGTGGCAACGATTGTTTTCACCAATAATGGCGAAAAGAAGATCATGCTGAATTATGCCAAGCTGCGCATTGTACCCGATTAAGCCAGCTGTTGTGGGGATTTAATTTACGAAATCCGAAAAAAGCAGTGCCTGAAACCTCTTCAGCAGCAGAACTGAACCCTTTGCGCTGCCGAAATGTTATCTTTGTATTACACAACGCTACACGCTATGATTACTACCGGAAATCCTGTTATCAGCATTTATACTGAAATGACGCCCAACCCCGAAACTATGAAGTTTGTGGCAAACAAGCTTTTGTATCCGGGTAAAAGCATTGACTTTGCAGAAGAGAGTCTGGCTTCGCCCTCTCCATTAGCTAAAGAGTTGTTTGGTTTCCCCTTTGTAAAAGGCGTATTTATTGCGAGCAATTTTGTTACGCTTACCAAAACGGCAGAAACTGAAGACTGGCAAGATGTTATTCCTGCCATTAAACAATTTTTGAAAGATTACCTTGAAAATGGGGGCGTAGTCGTAAACGAAGAGGAGTTGGCAAAGATGCAGCCCACTGGCAACACGGTTCATGCAGACGATGACGATATTGTAAAGCGCGTGAAAGAGTTGCTGGAAAATTATGTGAAGCCTGCCGTTGAAATGGATGGTGGTGCCATTCAATTTAAAAGCTACGAAGATGGGGTAGTAAACCTGATGCTGCAAGGTAGCTGCAGTGGTTGTCCCTCGTCCATGATAACCCTAAAAGCGGGTATTGAAGGAATGATGAAGCGCATGATTCCGGAAGTTAAGGAAGTAGTAGCAGAAGCCGAATAATTACTTACTGCATCACAACTTATCAGTTTACTTTATAACAGTCTAGGTTGTACAACCTGATTGAATTAGTATCTTCACCTCCTTGCCATTACAGCAATTATATCAAGAATTTTATACCGGTCTGCAACAAACAGGGCCCGTTGAAATGGTGGCTGTTATCAGCGGCATTATCAGTGTTTGGTTTAGTAGAAAAGAAAGTATTTGGGTATATCCTACCGGATTAATCAATACCATCCTGTTTATTTATATCAGTGTGAAAGGGCATTTGCTTGGAGAAGCCAGTGTAAACCTTTACTATACGATTATGAGTTTGTATGGATGGTGGTTATGGACGCAAAAAGACCAAGTATCTGGAGACCGGATATTGCACATCACTACCAATGATTCAAAAGATTGGCAATTTCAATTGCTTTTTTTTGGAATTGCCTATGGAATTCTCTTTGGGGGGTTAACCTGGGCTAAAGCCTCCTTTGCCCCCGAAGCCATCCCCTGGGCCGATGCATTTGCTTCCGCAACAGCTTATACGGGCATGTGGGGTATGGCAAAAAAGAAAGTGGCCAGCTGGTATTGGTGGATTGCCACCAACCTGGCTTCCATTCCGCTTTATTTTGTTAAAGGTTATATGTTTACCGCTGTTCAGTTTATAATATTGCTGCTATTAGCCATAGCCGGACTTATAAGTTGGCAGAAAAAAGCGAGGCAGCGAATGCAACATTCAAATCAAAACCCCGTTGTGTAATAGCATTTACACGTAGTTTTCCCGTATGGTAAAAAAAATAGTAATTATTGGGCCCGAATCTACCGGCAAAAGCACATTGTGTGAACAGCTCGCACAATATTTTCACACCCGCTGGTGCCCTGAATTTGCCAGAGAATATCTGCTTAGTAATGGTACCCCCTACACGTTTGAGCAACTGCTGGAAATCGCTAAAGGACAGCTAGCGCTGGAAGATGAATATGCCAGACAGATAGAAAATAGCTGGAGCTGGTCGGAAAAAGAGCGTTGCTGGATCAATGCTTCCTCTCTTATAACCACCCTGCATCCGCCATTACTTTTTATTGACACCGATATGTATGTAATGAAAGTGTGGTGTGAATATGTATTTGGAAAATGTCACCCTTTCGTTTTAGATGAGATTGCAAAAAGGCAATACCACGGTTATCTATTGTGTTCCCCAGATTTGCCTTGGGTGAAAGATGAACTCAGAGAATATCCCGATGACAAAAACCGCGTTGAGCTTTTTCATATTTATAAGGACCTGCTCATGCATCAATCGACTCCCTGGCATGTTGTGAGTGGCAGCCATGAGGAAAGGCTGCAACAGGCGATTGATTCGGTGAAATCTATTATTTCAGGCGGCGCAATCAAATAAAAATTATTTTCGGATGAGGATTCGAATGTCTTCATCATCTTCTATATTATTCATTTCCCGTAAAATTTGTGGGTAGCGCCATCCAACGCGGGCGCTCGGGGGTTTAACCGTAAATCTTTTCGGGTTAGGAAGGCAAGCTATAATCATAGCAGCTTCTGCGCGGGATAAACGGGAAGCCGGCTTACCAAAATAATGTTGTGCAGCTGCTTCAATACCAAAAATACCTGGACCCATTTCAATCACATTCAGGTATACTTCTAGTATTCGTTTTTTACCCCAACACCATTCAATCATTTTAGTAAAATAAATTTCGGGCAGTTTTCGCACATATCTGAAAACACCAGCCCCATTGAATAAGAATACATTCTTTGCCACTTGCTGCGAAATGGTGCTAGCGCCGCCGCCCAAGGGGATCTTAGATTTTTTACCTTTTTTCCTAGGCCGTAAGCTGTGTTCAATAGCATCCCAATCAAAGCCCCCGTGATCGGTAAAAGATTGGTCTTCGCTGGCAATCGCCGCTAATTTTACAGAGGGGGCTATTTTTTCCCAGCTTACATAATCTCGCTTGAACCCATAACCCCAGGAATTGGTTATTTGCATAATGGTTATGGGGGGCATCAGAAAACGACCAACTACAATATATAAAAACGAAGAAAGAAAAGAATACAAAAGAACCTTTTTTGTGATTCTATAGAGGGTACGCAAACCTTTTGCTATTTGTAAAGCCATGCTGATTATTGTAAAGAGGGGTTTGATTTTTCTGTAGCAGTCCGCCTGCTGCTATCTACCCCCAATTGTATTGTTTTAAACTGATAACGTTTACCCATTTCCCAATACATGTTATGGGATCGTGCCAAAATTGTACCTAACAGAAAAACAGCCGAGGCAACCCCCAGTCTGGGTAAATTATCAGAAGCAAAAACAGGCTCTTTACGAATAGCAGAATTAAATACATTTAAAAAAATAAAAGCCCCAGACCCCACCTGAAAAAGCTTGCCATTCGTAATAATATTATTTGAAAAATTCTTTTTGGGCACTGCGCTGATTTCTTTTACATGAAATTTCATTATCCCCAATTGGGCTGTGTCGAAACTATAAAAACCCCAATTATTAAACACCCGATTAAGTTGTACCTGATTAAGCCATATGGAGTCATTCTGTACTTTTCTTACAAATCCTTCAATCCACTGGCGATTCGTGAAGCGGAATATGATATAGCTGCCGGAGGACCAGCTTTGTAAGGTTATTCCCTTTTTTTTCAACACCAACAAATCCGACTGAGCAGGTAACTCAAGCCAAATAAAAAAACTCAGCAACAATAAAAATGTTCTCATACAGCATTCCGAATTTAATGTGAGCGGGTACCCCAAAAGAGAAGTCCTCCGACAAGAGCAATCCCAAACCCTATCAAAATGATACCAGATATTTTATTGATGATCCTCAATACTTTGGGGGTAAGTTGATTGCGAAGTTTCGCAGCCATAAAAACTTTCATCAAATCGGTTAGTAAAACAAACAGCAGGCATGTGGCGAAAACAATAAACTGATACTGTGCAGGATTGGGTGTTGATTCGGCGTCGGCATGAATGGCAGCCGTCCACGCAAACCAGAAAAGAAATACGGCGGGATTAAGAATGTTGATCAGGAATCCCGAAAAAAACATTCCGATGTAATGATGCGTTTTATACTCCCTATCTATTAAACTGTTTTCACTAGAAACGGCAATCTTTTTGAAAAACAGCGTGTACAGTCCCAACACAATTAAAAATATACTGCCCGCAATCGCTATGGCAGTTTTGTGTGCCATGAGGGAATGAAATAACTGCGTGAAAAAGTGCGAAACCAGTAAAAGAAGTATATCGCTTACAGAAATGCCTGCCACCAGAATATAGCCGGCCAGTTTTCCGTGACTGATGCTATGTTTTATGATAGAAAAGATTACCGGACCCACCGAAATGGCCAGAAAAAACCCCAACAATAACCCTTTCAACACTGGAGCCAGCATATCAGTTCTGTTTACAATTAATAATCAACTAGGTCGGTGGGGCCCACGACTATTTAGCCAGAAATGCCTGCCACTTTTCTAACATAGTGCCCTTTAATACCCGGGGAAACTTATGTTGTCCGCCTACTTTTCCCTGCGATTGCATAAAATCGAGAAATCTTTTTTCCGAAAGCACATCCAGCTTAACTTCTTTCAAAGCAGCTTTTCTTTCTACTGCATAATCATCATTCAACTCTTTCAAGGTATCATCAATCAATTTTCCTAGCTCGTACGGGTCTACCAAATCATTGGTTGCCACATACCAGTGGTGTGCGAAAAAAGACCCGCTGGGTTCTCCGGCTACGGTAAATTCTGGAATACTGATATTGAGCTTTTCTGCAGCAACCTGAATAGCCCGGTTCATGTTATCCACGCTCAAATGCTCCCCAACCAAACTTAAAAAATGTTTTGTGCGCCCGGTTATTATGATTTCACAATTTTCTTTGTCAACAAATCGAACGGTATCTCCAATCAAATACCGCCAGGCGCCGGCAGAAGTGCTGATGAGCAGTGCATAATCTTTACCCTCTTCCACTTCATGAATCATAAGGGCTTCCGGATTGTTAACCAAATCTCCGGTGGCTGTAAAATTTTTTTCATTGAAAGGCACGAACTCCAAAAAAAGGTGTTCACCCGTAACCAGTCGCATTCCTTTAGCATATTGCCTATCCTGATAAGCAATAAACCCTTCACTGGCCAGATAGGTTTCGATGTAGGTAATTGGCTTGCCGAGTAATTTTTCAAATCCTTTTTTGTAGGGTTCAAAATGAACGCCCCCGTGCACAAAAACGGCCAGGTTGGGCCAGATTTCATGAATGTTTTTCAGCTGATAACGGGCAATTACCATTTCCATGCACATCTGAATCCAGGCAGGTACGCCTATTAAAAACCCAATATCCCATTGAGGTGCTTTTTCAACTATTTCTTCCAGCTTTTTATTCCAGTCTTTTTCGCGCGCAATTTTTTTTCCGGGCTTATAAAAGGGCTGGAACCAAAAAGGAGATCTCTTTATTGTAATGCCACTCAAATCACCGGCAAAATATCCGGCTCCCTTTTGTAAATCTGTGCTACCCCCCAATGCCAACCAGCCCTTTCCAACGGTTGCCAATGGAATATCTTCATAGGTACGCAAGCTTAACAGCTGCTTAATCATGGCAATTTTATTCCCACGCAACAAATCAGTTGTAATTGGGAGAAATTTACTAGCCGCCTCACTGGTGCCACTACTGAGTGCATAATACCGAATTTTTCCAGGCCAGCATACATTGGGGGTACCCGCCATGGTTTTATGCCACCAGGCTTTATAAATACTATCATAATTAGATACGGGCACCTGCTCCTGAAATTTTTTTCCTACATGCTTACTGAGTAAAATTTCATCGAATCGGTATTGTTGTCCGAACTCGGTAAATCTCGCCTTTTTCAATAATTTTTTTAAAACCCGAAGTTGTTGGCTGCGGGGATTATTTTGGGGAAGACGCAGTGCTTTTAGAATCGAATTAGGAAGTTGCAAAGTGAAAAGGGGCATCGGCAAGCACTTTACACAAAGTTACTGAATAGATTTCACATATCAGCTGAGGCAGTGGTTATTCGGCCTGCAAGGAAAGAGCGTTTTCTGGGCCTACTAGCCCATCACTTTTCACATGCCAGTAAAAACAAAGTTGGCCGGATGGATTTTGCGTTCGCCAAATTATCACCTCCTGCAAACTCAATTGGCCAATACAAAAAACCACAATGGATGGCTGGAGTTGTTGTTTGATACCTTTCGTGTCGGAGATCCATGTAAACCAGCTGATTTCTTCAATACGCAAATCCAGAAAGTTACTTTCCCTAAGTGGCCGAATCAATTGCTCGCTTTCCCCGCCAATGCTTACCAGCAAAAATCGGTAAGAATCCTGCTGAAAAGGTTTTTGGGGCAATATCGCGCAGCGCAAAACACTCCAACCCCAATGAAGTTGTTGGCGGATGAATATAGCAGCCTGTAAGATATTTTTTACAGGAAACGGATAATACTTATTACAGTATACCATCATCGCTTTGTAGAAATGATTAAAATAGTGCCTCCCCCTATGGCGAGAGCTGGCGCCTTTAAAATGTATCACCGACGTGCCGCCTTCGTACCAACAGTTATATCCGGCAACACCAATTCTTCTACAGAAGTCTACATCTTCCCCGTATAAGAAAAAAGCCTCATCAAATCCATCTACTTTATCCAACACTTTCCGGGGAACCAATAAATACGCCCCCGTTAATATTTCCACCGCACATGAATCTTTCGAATCAACATTGCCCATGGCATATTGATTAAATATTGCTGACCGAGGGAATAGAGCAGACAAACCAGTCAACTTACAACCAGCAGAAAACAGGGAAGGAAGGCTTCGCTTACTTTCAGGTAAAAAATATCCAAATCCATTCACCAACCTACACCCTACGGCACCCACTGTAATGTTTTTTATCAACAGCCCAAGGCAGGAATCGATTGCTTGGGCTGTAATGAGGGTATCGGGATTAAGGAATAAAACATATTCTCCGTAAGACTGCTTCCAACCAAGATTACAGGCTGCGGCAAAGCCAACATTTTCGCCGGGAGTAATCCAGCGAACCTGTTTAAACCGATTTATGAGTGGTATAGTATGCTTGGGCTGAGAATCGTTATCGACCACAATAATTTCTGCTTCCTTGCCTGCCAGCGCCA
>B570J29032_109958492_pt1 | contig 13157 bp, 7 predicted proteins | sample LakMenEpi16Nov12_FD_29032 | JGI IMG/M metagenome (IMG submission 29032)
GGGCGAATTAACGGGTTCGTTATTATGCACCACATGCACAATTACAGGAATATTAAATATAGCCATGGTGCTATTGTTGTTGTTACCCGGGCCTTTTGCGTTAGATTGATTCGCCTGAAGTGTTTGAACCCAAGCCTCAAACTGCGCATCCGGTGCAGAAGTCCCACAATTTCGTGTTGGATTAACGGCCAGTGATTTATTTTGTGCTTGTGTAAATGCAGTAAAACAAATACTCGTTACAAGAATAATTAATTTTCTCATGTGTGTAAATATAATACTGCAAGTTAAATTAGTGTTAAGGTAATAGCAAACCAACCAAGTAGTTATATAACCACTAGTACTTCAAAGCCGTGATTTAGTAGTTTAAGCAACACTATTTCGACTAATTTGATGAAGCTAAAGCGTTTTTTAATTCGGTAAAAAGGTTACGAGCCTCATTATCTGATACCTGCATGGCTAAAATAATGGTTTTGCCTTGGTACTGAAAACTTAAACGCTCGCCGCCCTTCACCCAAAAACTTTGATTAATGGAGTCAGCCCAACTGGTATTAGTTATATCAATTACTTTAAGGTCTGATATTAAATAAAGGTCATATATTGCTGTTTTTCCTTTACCGTTCGTTTCTTTTTGGTAGTGGAGTTTCCCTGCCTGTATCCAAAGCTTCTCTTTGCCATACTTGCGCCAAATAAAGGCTCTTACTATTTTATATTCAAAGTACAACCAAAAGGAAAGGTAAACAATGATAAACAATTTGGCTTGTTGCTCCTTAATTGTAAAATAATTTAAGAATACTATTAGGCCACAAACAGTCCAGGCAAACAACCAAAGGAATAAAAGGCCAAGCTTTTTTTTATCGGCATTGGCCAAAATAACGATGCTTAATAAGCCTTCTTTTTTTAAAATACTGATTCTGTCTCCTAGTACTTTCATGAACTTCACAAAAGTACAATCTTTCAATACAGTTAACAAGACTTTTATTTAACCCATTTTATTCATTTGGATTTCCAAATAAATAAACGATATAAGAAAATCAACCATTTGCTCAGGAATACATGAACCCCAAATGGTGATTTTCTAAATCGGGTCTACCTGCTGTAGGCAGGATAAACCCAACTAATGCAGTTAGTTCGGCTCATACTTCGCCTTCTAATGCATAATTTGGGTTAAACATGCTATGTATTATCATCAAATAAAAAAACCCCATGACTATTTTAAGCCACGGGGTTAAACCAAACCTCAATTACCAAAACAATTTACTCCGTTGGAGCTGCCTCAGCCATTAAAGCTTCCTTAATTTTTACTTCAATCTCTTCTGCTAAATCCGGATTTTCTAAAAATAAAGATTTAACCGCATCACGCCCTTGTCCTAATTTGGTGTCATCATAACTAAACCATGATCCTGCTTTTTTAATGATGCCCTTTTCTACACCAATGTCTATGATTTCTCCCACTTTACTTATTCCTTCTCCAAAAATAATATCAAATTCAGCTTGGCGGAAAGGCGGTGCTACTTTGTTCTTAATTACTTTTACGCGTGCTCTGTTTCCACTCACAACATCCCCTTCTTTTAACTGACTTACACGTCGTATATCTAAACGAACGGAGGCGTAAAACTTAAGCGCATTACCACCGGTTGTAGTTTCAGGATTACCAAACATGACCCCAATTTTTTCTCTTAATTGGTTAATGAAAATACAACAACAGCCCGTTTTATTAATTGTGCCCGTTAGCTTTCGCAAAGCCTGACTCATTAAACGGGCCTGCAAACCCATGCGGCTATCGCCCATTTCACCTTCAATTTCAGCTTTAGGAGTTAAGGCTGCAACCGAGTCGATTACAACTAAATCAACCGCGCCGCTGCGGATTAAATTGTCGGCAATTTCTAAAGCCTGCTCACCATTATCGGGTTGTGAGATTAATAAACTTTCCGTATCCACGCCTAATTTCTCTGCATAAAATCTGTCAAACGCATGCTCTGCATCAATAATTGCAGCAATGCCGCCTGTTTTTTGCACATTTGCAATAGCATGTATGGCTAAGGTTGTTTTACCCGAACTTTCAGGACCATAAATTTCAACGATTCTTCCTTTTGGTAAACCTCCAATGCCTAAAGCAATATCTAAACCTAAAGAACCGGTACTGATGGCTTCCATTTGTTCAACTTTGCTGTCGCCCAATTTCATGATGGTGCCTTTGCCATACGTTTTTTCTAACTTATCCAGGGTTAACTGTAAAGCTTTTAATTTTTCAGAATTCACTGATTTTTTTGGTGAAGAAGATTCCATTTCATCTAAAACTTCTTCTGCTGTTTTTCTTGCCATGATATATTTATTTTATTATTTACCTCTTTATTTGAAGTTACTAAAACTATTTGTTGGTGTTTTTTATTTTAACTAACAGATTGCTTTAACTTCTTCACAAAGGTAACAACAAAAAAAAGCAAGGTATTGCTATAGTTTGTAGTATCTTTAAAAATAGTTGATTTCAGTGGGGTTGAGGGCTCATAATTTTTTAAACCTCGGCACTATTTTGTCTCCAACCTTTACATCTTCCATAAACATTTTTAATGGTCGTACCCATAAATTTTCACCTTCGGGCATATACAAGGCTTTGTAAACAACCATTTGCTCCAGTGTTTCGCTGTGTGTTGCAACAGCTATTACTTCGTAACGCTTCCCTTTATAATGTTCGTATAGGCCTGTCTCCAGAGTTATTTCACAACTGCTCAATTTTAAAGTCTGTTTAATAAACCAAAAAAAGTGTGTTTAATAATTTAATCTTTTATGAATTTGACTTTTTGAACCTGATTGCCGGTTTTTAACTGTGCAAAATAAGTTCCGGCGGATAGTCCTTTTACATCAATGGCAATTGCTTCATCTTTTTGTGCTTTCTCTAACGATTTACTTAGAATGATTTTACCTGAAACATCTACAACAGAAACCTGAATTTTACTTAGAACGTTTGCGCTTAGTTGAAGAAAAAGCACATCCTTGGCAGGGTTTGGATAAAGAGCAAAAGAAACCTTACTGTTTTCGCCAAGTTGTGTACAAACAATCACAATAACAGATAACGGTTGCTCCACCGAACAACCGTTTAATCCGGTTCCGATACAAGTATAGGTTTGTGACGTCATTGGTGTATCTGTAAACGTACTACCTGTTGTGTTATTTGGTAACCAAGTATAAGTAGCGGCTCCGTTAGCTGTGTAAGTGATTAAAGTCCCTTCACAAACTTGCTGATTATTGGGTCCGGCAGAAACCGAAGGTAATGGCAATAATGTTAGCGCAGTTGTTTTAGTATCACTGCAACCTGCCAAGGTGCCGGTAACGGTGTAGTTAGTGTTACTTGCAGGAGAAACATAAATGATACTGGATACAGAACCGGTATTCCAGGAATAAGTGCTTGCGCCGGAGGCCGTAATCGTTGCTGTATTACCACTACACACCGAAAAACTACTTGCTAAATTAACCGTTGGGTTTGCCGTAACCGAAACTGTTTGAGTTATGATGCCCCCTGCACCGATGGTGTTGGTTGCTACCATGCTAACTGTGTAGATACCTGCATTCGGAAAGGTAATATTTGGGTTTTGCGAATTACTGCTTACAATGCTCACGCCGGCGGATGGTGTTACACTCCAACTCCATGTAGTTGGTGAATTACTTGAAGCATCGTTAAATGTTTTAACTTTGTTTACACAAATTTGTCCGGTTACATTAAAATTACTAACGGGAGCTGCTAACGGTGGCGGAACTACACCTACTTCATAGACGCCCCGGCCATACGTTGCAGCCCTTAAAAGACCGGGTGCAGCAGGCGAAATTTCCAAATCAGAGATTGGTGTATTAGGTAAATTCGTGTTATAAAGCACCCAATTGGTTAACGAATTGTCGCGGTAATATACCCCAACATCCATTCCTACATATACACGGTCGCTGCTGCTTCCCGGTTCGTAGGCAATTGCATTACAAGGTATGTTTGGTAAATTACTGCTGATGTTGGTCCAGGTAGCGCCGCCGTCGGTAGTTTTAAAAATTTTGTTTCCGGCACTGTATCCGCTTAACGTTACCCAAACTATATTTGGGTTGGTGGGGTGAACAACAACATAAGTAGGTGCTGCACTACCAACCGGCACTGTACCTGTAACATTTGTCCATGTGGTACCTCCATCTATTGTTTTACGGATAGAACCGTTATGCAGAACATAAATGATTTGGTTGTTAGATGGCGCAATTGCAAATTCTACAATACTACCCGAACCTCCGGTTGCCGGTAAGGCAGCAAAACTAACAGCCGAATTATTTGAAATATACAATTGGGTTCTACCGGAATAATAACGGGTGGCAATGGTTGGATCTTGTTTTATTGGCGTAACCCATGCACCACTTTGGGCAGGGCTGTATGAAGAATAAGTCCAGGAAACGCCGCCATTACTAGAATACGCATGATTACCGCTTGGATTACTGGCAATCATGTAATTGTCGTTAGTGCGATCAATTAAACAATCCATTCCATCACCTGCCAAACGGGCAATATAAGCACTGCCGGTATATAAATTAGATCCATTATCCTGATGACCTGTAATAAAACGATTAGCTGTTAAAGCAGAACAACCTATGCGATAAATTTGAGCAATGTTACGTTGCGCTGTTATATCTGTCCAAGAAGAACCGGTGTGAAAATAAATGCCACCATCATTAGCCGAATATAAAACGCCATCCGATCGGTAATCCAAATCGTGTACATCTGCGTGCACGTATGGCGGACTAGCCGAGGTACTGTTCCAACAGCCAATATTGGTCCATGTTGAACCTCCATTTAAAGAACGCCAGTGATTAATTCCTCCAACAACCACCTCATCTTGATTGGTAGGTGAAACCGCAATGGCTAAATCGTACCAGCCTTGCCCGTTACCGGTAGTTCCGGCACAACTGTTTGCTAGAATATCAGGTGAAGATGACATTAAACTAAAGGTAACGCCACTATTAGTAGAACGATAAAGGCCTTGATAACCATTGTTGGAACTAAGTGCTGAAACTACATAAACATAGTTTGGATTGGCGGCTGTAACCGCTAAATTTTTCCTAACCGCCCCGGTGGTACTGATACCAGAACTCACCACTGTAAAAGAAGCGCCGCCATTGGTTGATAAATAAAATGATGCGCCACTTGCATACACCGTATTTGGGTCGCCGGGTTTAAAATCCAAATCGTAGGTATTAATGGTGTTTATTTGTGTCCAGGTAGTACCGCCATTTGTTGTACGCCAAACACCGTTGCTTGCAGCGGCTAATAAAATCTGAGTGTTGCTTGGATTGATAATTAATCTGCGAACCGTAACATTGCTGGCAATGTTAAATGTTAAGGTTGTTGCTGCCCAGGTGGTGCCGCCGTTGGTTGATTTATAAATGCCCATTGAAGGTGTATCGCCTGCATACCCATCGCCGGTACCTAAATACATTATTTGCGGGTTTGTAGGATCTACTGCCAAATCTGTGCAACCAATGTGTGCAAGGTTCGAATTTAAAATAGACCATGTAGAGCCGTTGTTAGTTGTTTGCCATAAACCACCAGCAGGCGCACCAACCCAAAATGTGTTTGGTAAGGTTGGATGAAATGTGATAAAATTATCTCTTCCTGCTTTACGCGGTAAACCATTATTGGCAGAACCGGTCATAGCACCTAATGGGCCAACAAGAGACCATGTGCTGGATGCCATTACAGAGTTGGACGAATTAAACTTGGATGCCGAATTCGAGCGCAGATATTCTTCAAAATTTAAAGCAGATTGTTTTAATAAAGCCAAATTACCACTTGGATAAACGCGAGGAGAAACAAAATACTCCCAACGTTTAAATGGTTTGTATCCGTTACCTTTCTCATTGATATCTTTATCTTGAAAATAAGTATTAAACGCATCCTGTATTTCATATAGGTTAGCATCAGGTTTACTCATTAACTCAACAAAATTTTGAGCACGGCTTAAAGTTCCGCAAATCGTTAAGGCAATAGCTAAATAAATATTCTTCATAATAATCTTACTTTTTTTTATAAAACATCGTTAATGATTGTGTGAGACTATTAGCATTTAACTCAATGGAAATTCACAAAATGATTAACACATAATTAATAATTTGATTTAAACGAATGTAGTGCAAAAAAATTGAGAAAACAAACCGCTTAAAAAAAAGCAAACTATTTAGATTTTAAATTAAGCTACATGTAATTGACTAATCTTTGCTTTATTCAACTTGCTTAATGCATATTCATAAGTAACAGTAAATTGCTTTTTCTTGTCGCTTGTTGGGATTTCAAACATGCTGTCAAGCATAATAGCTTCACAGATGCTTCGTAAACCGCGAGCTCCCAATTTAAATTCAATCGCTTTATCAATTATTAAATCATAAACCTGTGGTTCGAAGTCTAACGTGCAGCCATCCAATTTAAAAAGATGAATGTATTGTTTAATAATGGCGTTTTTTGGCTCTGTTAAAATATTTCTCAATACATCTCTGTCTAGCGGTTTTAAATAGGTTAGCACAGGTAGGCGACCTATTAACTCGGGGATAAGGCCATAACTTTTTAAGTCTTGGGGGCTTATATATTGCAGTAAGTTAGCTTTATCAATCTGTTCTTCATTAACACTGGCACTGTAGCCAACAGCTTGTGTGTTTAGCCTATTGGCGATTTTTTTCTCTATTCCTTCAAAAGCACCACCACAAATAAATAAAATATTTTTGGTGTTCACCTGAATCATTTTGGCGTCAGGATGTTTTCTTCCACCTTGTGGTGGTACGTTGGCAACAGTGCCTTCTAATAACTTCAAAAAAGCATGTTGAGTCCCTTCTTTTAAATCACGTGTGATACTTGGATTATCTCCTTTTCTTGAAATTTTGTCAATTTCATCGATAAAAATTATTCCGCGTTCTGCTGCGGCCACATCATAGTCTGCAGCTTGTAACAATCGGGTGATAACACTCTCCACATCCTCTCCTACATAACCGGCCTCTGTAAAAATTGTTGCATCCGCTATGCAAAAGGGGACGTTTAACATTTTTGCAATTGTTCGGGCTAATAAGGTTTTTCCTGTGCCTGTTTCACCAACTAAAATTAAATTACTCTTATCAATTTCAATATCGCCATTTAAATTTTGTGCTGAGTGATTAATTCGTTTAAAATGATTGTATACGGCAACGCTTAAAACTTTTTTGGCTTCATCTTGTCCAATAACGTAATCATCTAATCCCTTTTTAATAATTGCCGGTTTAAGCAGATTAAGAGCTGTTTGCAATTGTTGTTTTTGATTTCCGCTGCTTTCCTCTTTTATTAAATTGTAAGCTTGACTAACGCAGTTTTCGCAAATATGTCCGTTAACCCCTGCAATTAATATTTTAACTTCTTTTTTTTCGCGGTTGCACATGGAGCAGCGCAAAGTTGTGTCTTTAGCCATACAAATTAGATTAACAAAATTAGGTAAAAATGGTTTATCTGCAAGGCACTTTCAACTTATTATTTGGTTTAACCCAGATTATGTATTAGAAATTCCACATCGAGCCAAAGTTGCTTCAACAATTACTCAACTATCAAAAATTCCGTACGTCTGTTTTTAGCTCTTCCTTCCTCTGTAGTATTGCTGGCTATAGGTTTCAAAGAACCATATCCTTTGGCGCTAATGCGTTTGCCATCAACACCCAACTCTTCCAACATCCATTTCACACTGTGCGCACGATTACTACTTAGTGCCTCATTATCTTTTTCCTTACCAACATTATCGGTATGCCCTTGTATTTCAATGTTCATCTCGGGATTTTCTTTTAAATAATTTGCAAAGGATTCTAATACAATTCGGCTTTCCAGTTTTAAATCGGCACTGTTAGTGTTGTAGTAAATGTTATTAATTACAAATGATTTGCCGGCTTTTGCTTCACTTACCTCCAGCTTAATCTCTTTTTGAGGCGCATTATATGAGAGCTCTTTGGTACTGATGATTTTTGAATTAAATGCTACACTGTCCTTTTTTACAGTAATTATTAAATCATCTTTGCGTTTTAAATTAATAGCGGCCATGTATTGCCCGGTAACACTATCAACGGTTGCGTATGATTTTTCCTTGGTTTTAGTGTTTTTTATCTCAACTTGCGCGCCTGTTACGGGCACGCCCTTGTCGTCTTTTATATCACCTTTGATAAAGGCTACTGCCTGCGGACGAGCCTCCTGATATAATTCGAAATTAAATAAATCATAACGGCCAATACCCTTACCGCTGACTTTACCTTCGTCAAAACTAAAAAAGTAGCCTGTTTTAGTGTCGCTACTAACAAAAAAACCCGCATCATCTGTTGGACCATTAATTGGTGAACCAATGTTTTCCGGATCCATCCACTCGCCTTTATCGTCCTTTCTTACATAAAAAATATCTAATCCCCCAAAACCATAATGGCCATCGCTGCAAAAATAAAGCGTTTCACTATCACTATGAATAAATGGGGTTTTTTCGTGACCTTTTGTATTAATTTTTGGGCCTAAATTTTTTGACACGCTCCACACACCAGTTTTAGGGTCTTTTTTCGTAACATACAAATCAACGCCACCATAACCGCCAGGGCGATCGCTGGCAAAATAAAGGGTTAATCCATCAGACGCAATAGTTGGTTGACTATCCCAGTATTTAGGATCGTTTACAAAAGGACTTATTTTACGTGGCTCTGACCAGTTTTCATTATCATTATCGCTCACATAAATATCTACATTCGGCTGAGCCCCTCCTTCATTTTTCATCATAGCAAGGTATAAATGTTTGTTGTCAATAGAAATAGAGCATCCACCTTGATTGTCATCGGTTGTGTTAAAGGGCGGCATCATGGGTTCGCCTGCGTTAAATTCACCCGATTTTGTGCGCTTCGAAAGCATAAACACTTCTTTTTCTTTATCGCTGGTATACACTTTATTCATGTCTTTAATCGGTTGTTTACGTATAAAAAAGCACCATTGATCATCCGGTGAAACATAAGTTAAATACTCGTCTCGTGGTGTTGATACGCCTTTCACTACTGATGGGTTAAACGGAACGTTTTTTTTAAGGCCTTTTTCTTTTTTTGAGGACTTCACCATCATTTTTGCCTGGTATAATTCTGCTTCGTAGTCTTTCGGAAATTTAGTTTGATCATCGTCTTTAAAATTAATAAACTTGTCAAGGTATTTAATTGCGCTATCGTTTAGTTGTTCTTCATAATAGGCAAAACCAATATAATAGTATGGGTCGCTGTGAATTTGCGGGCAAGAAGCAATAGACTTCATAAAATAAGGAATAAGGGGTTTGAAAGACATGTTTTCCAGTTTTGCTCTCACTACCATTTCTTGCGCCATGTATAAATTAGCCTCAGCAAAATCCGGTTCTATTTCCAATGCTTTCATGAGCATTTCAACCCTTTCAGGCTTCTTATATTTCTTTTTATCTTTAGCTTTATCGTAAAGTTTTAGTGCTTTTTTATCAATATTTTCATTGCATAGTTTGGTGTTACCCGACTCTTCATCTTGCGCGAGGCCAGAACTGAGGAGAAATAAACAAAATAATATAGTTAAATAATACTTCATGGAACTTATAATTAATGACTTAAAGTTACGTTACAAGTACTTTGCCATAACTCATAAATAATGGATTTTACTAACAAAAATGCGTTGGAGACAGGCTCCTTTTGGAACGAAATACCATTTTAGACTCAATTAATGAGTAAAATCAAGCTTTTAATTAGGGAAAGCGCATTTTCGCTTGTGAAAAAAATGTTAATATTGTCTTATTAAACATCAACACAGATGAAAAAAATTATTTTAGGATTTCTTGTCGCCGGGTTTTTTGGACTAAAAGCTCAGGTAGATTCTTTGGAAGGATTTAACCATAAGCATGCATGGGAACACACAATTAAACTAAGCACAGATTATGAAAAGAAACAAATGTATGAAACCATTAAACGAAATTGGATCAAACGTAAATACAATTTGTTTCCAAAGGTAGATAATCCGGCGTTAAACAGTACTTCCGGTTTAGGAAACCTTAATTCGGCCAGTGGATTTAAACCGGGAGTCGGAACCTCAACAAACTCTGTTTTTCAAGGTGTGCAACCGGCAGGATGTACCAATATTGATTTTGAAGCCGGAACTACTGCAGGCTGGGCCATTACAGGTGTTAGCCAATTAATGACTGCCGGAACTGACCCTTACGGTGGTTTCCCAAGAGTTTTTCCGGGTGGTGGCACAACTTCTTTAAGGTTATCAAACGATTGGGCATCGGCTCAAGGTGGTTGTTTTTGTACAACTGCACTTCCGCCTGCCGGAGGTAATTTTTGTACTTCACAAGCTTCAAAAGTTATTAATGTTAATGCTTTAAACAATCAGCTACAGTTACACTTGGCTATGGTGGTATTAAATTTTCCTCATGGTTCAAATGATGCTGCTTTTATTAAAGTAGATATTTTAGACCAAAATGGTAACCCAACCCCATGTCCTCAATTTAAAGTGTATTATGATGGCAATACTGTTCCTGCCTCCTTCGTAGGTTTAAATGGTTTATCTTCAAGTATTGGCACCTCAACAAATGGTTGTACAGGAAATAACAGCACCTCCATTTTGCCTTGGACAACTGTTAATGTGGATTTGAGTCCATATAATGGTCAAAACGTTACGTTGCGTGTTCAAGTTAAATGGTGTTTGTATGATTGTGATTGGGCTTATGCTTATGTTGATGCGGATTGCGGACCTGCGCCTTCAGGCACGCTTGCGCCGGTATGTACAGGTACGCAAGTGTGTGCTCCTGCCGGCTTTGCTTCTTATACCTGGACTGCTCCCGGTGGCGGTGTAACAACTGCGCAGTGTTTTACCCCGTCTCTTGCCGGAACTTATACTGTAGTTTGCAGACCAACCATCACTTGTTCGCCTAATCAAACCATGACCTTGTTCGCGTCTTCTCCATACAGTTTAGCAACTAACTCAAGTTCTATCACCTGCTTTGGTGCAGCAAATGGTGCGGCCACCGTTACGCCACAAAGTGGTTTTGGACCATATACATATACTTGGACAAATACCGGAGGAAGCATTAGTAATGCAACCAGTATTAATAGTTTAACCCCGGGCGGTTACACTGTATCCGTCAGCAATGGGTCATGTGTTGCAAAAGCCACCGTATCTATTACCCAGCCACCCGTCTTAACTGCTTCAGTTGTGAATGTTACAACGGTAACTTGTAACTCCGGTACCAATGGCGCCATCAGCACCTCTGTGAGTGGCGGGGTTGGAGGTTATGTTTATAATTGGACGCCAATTGGCAATGCTACGGCAACAATAAGTAATTTGCCAGCCGGAACTTACACTTTAAATGTTACAGATGCCAATAGTTGCAGCGTCAGCATCAATACTACGGTTGTTCAACCAACTGCCGTGCAGGTTTCAATCAGCACTAACACCAATCAGGTTTGTGTGGGCAACAACATTAACTTAACAGCCAATCCATTAGGTGGTTTAGGAGCTTACACATACAGCTGGAGTAACAGCGCCACTACCAATATGACCTCTGTGTCCAACAACAACGGGGCCTTCACTTATACTGTTACGGTTACTGATGGAAACAACTGTAAAGCCAGCGCCGTGAGCACTGTTACCTTTATTGCTAACCCTATAGTAATTGTACCAAGTAAAGCCATGTGTTTTGGAACTCAAATTCCTATGAATGCCAATGGTGCCAGTACATACTCCTGGTATCCTAACATTGCTATTACGAACACGGTAGGTTCTTCTGCTTTAGTTAATCCGTCAAGCAATACAACTTATACTATTATTGGCGCTAATGCCTTCTGTCAGGCCACCACAACTGCCTTTGTTCAAGTGGTCCAATATCCTGATTTAAGTTTAACAACCAGCGAGCAACAAATTTGTGAAGGTAAATCAACTACCTTGATTGGTTCGGGTGCACAAAATTATCTCTGGGCACCGGGCTCTTCTTTATCTAACACTTCCGGAAGTTCTGTGTTAGGCTCTCCGCCTGTTACTACTGAGTATACTCTTGTTGGTACCAACTCATCCGGCACGGTTGCTTGTTCGGTTCAAAAAATGATTACCATTGTGGTAGTACCTAATGTAAAACCAACAGTTAGTCAAAATAAAACCGTTTGTATTGGTGAAAAAGCAGCTTTCTCCGCTGCCGGCGGCGACACTTACAGCTGGTTACCAACTACAGGTTTAAATCATACCAATACTCCGGTAGTTGCTTCAACAGCAACAGCCAGTCAAATTTATACAGTTTATGTTTCAAACAAAGGCGCCTGTGGTAATACCGCCACCGTATCTTTAGTTGTTAATCCTTTACCTAAATTGTTTGCAGGCGAAGACTTGGTATTTAATGTAGATGATCAAATTTACTTAAATGCAACCGGTACCGGCACTATAACCTGGATTAGCGGTGAGGACATTGTTTGTAAAGATTGTCCTAACACACAATTAATGGCCAAACGCAGTGGATGCTATGTGGCGCAAGCCGTTAATGAGTTTGGTTGCAAATTCCAAGATGAAGTGTGTGTAACTATTACAAATGATTACGGTGTGTTTATTCCTAATTCTTTTACCCCAAATAACGATGGCAAAAACGATGAATTTAAAGTTTATGCCTACTCTGTTCAACCCGATGTTAAAATGGAAATTTTTGACCGTTGGGGCGAGCGTTTGTTTAGCTCTGATGACATTAACAAAGGCTGGGACGGTAAATTTAAAGGAGCAGATTGTAAAGCTGATACTTATATCTATAAAGTAAGTTACAAAGGTATAGACGGAAAGGTAGTTAACAAAACGGGCCACGTATCTATCTTAAGATAATTGCTTAACCTTATTGAAATTTAAAAAGAGAACCAATTAGGTTCTCTTTTTTTTATACAACCCTAAACAGACAATTGAATGCACCCAACTGTCTGCGATGTAAGTGTTTTTATGCGTTTCAAGCTTACAAGTATAATAAGAAACGCTAACAAACACTAAATCGGAGCCTGTCCTGACCTTTGGTCAGGAATTACCCGCAATAAGACAGATAGTTATACCATTTATAATTGTTAAATAGTCTATGGTCAGACTGAGCGGAGTCGAAGTCTGATATTCAAGCACCCTTCGACTACGCTCAGGG
>B570J29032_109958491_pt1 | contig 13156 bp, 11 predicted proteins | sample LakMenEpi16Nov12_FD_29032 | JGI IMG/M metagenome (IMG submission 29032)
ACCCAAGGATCCAGCGACCTGGCTGTGATAACCGCTTCGGCCAACGGTCCCGTCAGCTCTCTGCCAGCCTACACACCAGCGGCCTCTGCCAGTCCAGCACGGACCCCACTGCAACCGCCCACACCTGGCAATCAACAAACCAAACAGCGTACCGGAAGCACATCACAGATGCTGGTCTCGGTAGGTTCCAGTCTGGTGATAGTCATGGGTCTGTTCTTTGGATTTATCTGGTTCTACCGCAAGTCCATGGGAGCCCGTGGCGGAGGCGGACTGCCCAAAAATGTCGTGCAGATACTGGGACGAACGCCAGTCGCCCCTCGCCAGCACCTGGTATTGCTGCGATTCGGATCGAAGCTCGTTCTGGTCAGCATGGTACAGGGCGAAGCCAGAACGATCAGCGAAATTACAGATCCATTGGAAGTCGACCAATTGGCCGGGATGTGTGAAAGCCAGCAATCAACCAGTGTGACTCATTCGTTCCGTGAGATCTTGGCGCAAGGAGTGAAGGCGTGATGCGTCGCATGCTCCCATCGCAGGCCACTTGCTGTTGCCTAAAGTATCAGATTATGAATTCTCGTCAGGCTGCCAGACTTCTGGGACTGATTGTGTTCAGTTGGATTATCATTTCTGCGCTGCACTCGTCGGCCTTGGGGCAATCACAATCAGCCGATACATCCGCCACGGCATGGACCTCGGAAGCGGGCCGGCTGCTCGACCAGGTTTCGCAGACGTTTCAACAACAGCAGGCCTCTCCCGGTCAGCAGACGGCATCACTTGGGGACAGTGCTTCTTTAGGGGACAGCGCAGACAGCCAGAGCTTTTTGATGGGAGGCCCCGAAAAATGGACCAGTCGAGAAGGACTGTCCAGCAGCCTGCAAATCGTATTGCTGCTAACCGTGCTAAGTCTGGCACCTGCCATTCTGCTGATGACGACTTGTTACGTGCGCATCATCGTTGTTTTGGGACTACTGAAGCAGGCGTTGGGCACGGGCCAGTTACCACCGGCTCAAGTGATCACTTCGATCTCACTGTTCATGACCATGTTTATCATGGCCCCCGTTTGGAACCAGGTCTACGATAAGGCGATCGTGCCCTACACGGCAGAAAATTCGACGATGACCATGCAGCAGGCATGGGAGGCTGGTGTGCAGCCACTTCGGGAGTTCATGAGTCGTCAAATCGACATGGCTGGCAATCACGACGATGTGCATCTGTTTTATGCTTACAACGATCCAGGTGCTCAGGCACCAAAGCACTTTGAAGAGGTACCGCTACAGGTACTGCTGCCCGCCTATATGCTTAGTGAATTAAAGACGGCGTTTTTGATGGGCTTTCAGATATTCTTACCCTTTCTGCTGATCGATCTGGTGGTCGCATCGGTAACGATATCCATGGGTATGATGATGTTGCCGCCAGCCATGATTTCGTTGCCATTCAAGCTGCTGCTGTTCGTACTGATCGATGGTTGGCATTTGGTAGTGGCCATGTTGCTGGAGAGTTTTGGAACTTATGCCTGACGAGACTCAAATAGGGAGATAGATACACGATGGATACTGGCCATGCAGTTGAATTAGTCAGATCAGCGGTCTTGACCGCCATGTTGATCGGAGCCCCGTTGCTGGTGATTGGCATGCTGGTGGGACTGGTCATAAGCCTGCTTCAAGCCGTTACACAGATTCAGGATCAAACACTCAATGCTGTACCTAAGATCGTAGCCATGATCTTGGCATTGGTTTTTTGTCTTCCCTGGATAGCAGACCGAATGGTTGAGTACACGCGAACTGCGTTTATCAATATCCCCACGGTTGTCAGTCGCTAGCTGGCGTTAGGCTCAAAAAAACTAGAGGACAATTATCGTGGGTGACGCACTGGTTGAAATTTTAAGCCAACCGTTGTGGGTCTTTCTGACGGTTTTGGCCCGTATTAGCCCAGCAGTCATGTTGGTTCCGCCTGGAAATTCGGGTGGCGTTCCCATCCGAATGCGAGCGCTGCTGGTCATAGCCATCGCGGTTCTGCTTTATCCGGTGGCTGCCAATTCAGCCACGCGCATGCCCGTCGACCTGCCTCACCTGTTGATTGGGATGGCTGGCGAAGTACTGCTGGGGGTATTGCTGGGAAGCATCGTCATGCTGGCCATTATCAGCCTGCAAATCGCTGGTCAACTGGTCGGTAACCTAGGCGGCATGGATATCGCCGTATCGCTGGATCCAAGCTCCAGTGAGGAAATGCCGGTCGTCTCGAACCTGTTAGGTCTACTTGCCATGGCACTTCTGTTGATACTTGGCGGACACCGGCAACTGATGCAATGTGCGCTGGACAGCTTTGCGGCCTATCCGGCGGGTGGAGTTGTGTTTAGTGGTCATTGGTTAGACGAGTTCCAGCAGGTGGTGCAGCATGCTTTTGTCGTAGGCGTCCGAGCTGCCGCGCCACTTGGCGTCGCATTGCTGCTATCAAATATCACGACCGGATTATTGGCTCGCACTTTGCCGCAACTGAATGTGCTGTCGATCGGTTTTAACTTAAATGTTAGCGCCATGATGATGGTGCTGTTTATTTCTCTGGGCAGTGTTTCGTGGATCTTCCAAAATGAACTGGCCTATTGGATGGACGCCTGCCGTCAGATCGTCACGGTAGCCAGATAAAGTCAGTTCAAGCAAGTCGCAGGAGTGGCTAATTCGTGGCCGATCAAGCTGGAGAAAAGAAACACGAGGCCACCGCGCATCGCCGCCAGCAGGCTCGCGAGCAAGGGCAGGTCGCGCGCAGCCAGGACTTGGGCTCTGCTTTGCTTTTGCTGGTTGCCGTGGGGCTTCTCTGGTGGGCAGGGCCCGATATCGGATCTACACTGGCAGAATTGATGAAGGCCGGATTGTCTCAAGATCGCTACTGGGACTTGGGACCTCAGTCTGCGTCTGGTCTGGTTGCAGCTTCAGTCCTAAACTGTCTTTGGGCCATGTCGCCACTCCTGGCAGGCGTCTGCATGATCATCGTCCTGAATCACTGGGGACAAAGTGGCATCATGTTCTTGCCCGAGAAATTGGGCTTCGATCTTCAGCGCGTTAATCCCCTCGGCGGTATCAAGCGACTGTTTGACCTTCCCAATGCGGTCCGGACGACGTTTGGTGTGATCAAGATTACGCTGGTCGGTTTGGTGATAGGTTTGGGATTTTGGAGTCACTGGGACACGATTCAAGGATCGCAGCTTCTGACCGTCGGCGAGATTGGAGTGCTGGTTTGGAAAACGATATTGGACCTAAGCCTACGCGTAGCCGTCTTGTTAGTGATTCTGGCTATCTTGGATTTTGGTTTTCAGTGGTGGAAACACGAGCAAGACATTCGCATGACCGACGAAGAAATGCGTGAAGAGATCAAGATGATGAACGGCGATCCGCAGTTAGTGGCCAGACGTCGTGCCGTACAGCGTCAATTGGTCATGAATCGAATGCAAAACGCGGTGCCCTCGGCAGACGTCGTCATCACGAACCCAACGGAACTTGCCATTGCGATCAAGTTCGATGCAGAAACGATGCCAGCCCCCATCGTGGTTGCCAAGGGAGCTGGTCATGTGGCCGCTCGAATCCGAAAATCGGCTCTAGAAGCAGGCGTACCGGTGATCGAGCGCAAACCACTAGCGCAGGCCCTTTTTAAGACCGTGGACGTTGGTTCGATGATTCCCACCGAACAATATGCTGCTGTAGCAGAAGTCCTGCGCTACGTCTATCAACTGAAAGGCAAGAAGCTCCCCAAAGCGGCCTAGCTCCAAGTTCCAAGCACCTGTGGTTGCGACCTTCCAGGTTGCAAAATGATCAGGCCAAATGCCATCGACAAGCTGGAAGCTTGTCCCCACAACTTAGGCTATGCCTTGGACAAGCTGGAAGCTTGCCACCACTACTTCTAATGTTAGGCCGCAGATGTCGAACTGGAACCAGTGAACTTGGCGCAGCCGAATTAGGAAAGATAATGGTACGCTATGGGCAACCTGATTAAACACGTTCGCTATTCGATGGGCAATTTTGCAAACACCATTGCCTACAATGTGTTTAGCAATCGGGCTCAATTCTACTACGTGGACGTGATGGGACTGAGCGCGGCGGTGGCCGGTAGCGTGTGGGCCATCTACGGTGTGTGGAACATGGTCAACGATCCACTGATGGGGCAACTGTCCGACCGTACGCGAACTCGACTTGGCCGCCGAGTGCCCTACGTATGGTTTGGGGCCATTCCTTTAGGGCTGTCTTTCTTCTTGCTTTGGACTCCCGTTGAGCAACCCGCGTGGATGTTGGCGGCCTATTTCCTAACGATTCTCTTTTTCTTTGATACGCTCTATAGTCTTCTGTTGATCTGTTACAACTCGCTTTATGTAGAGGTTGCCCCAACGGTACGAGATCGCATTGATTTGGCGATGGTGCGCGAAATTGTAGCCACAATCGCCTTACTGGCCTCCTTTATTCTTGCTCCGGTGATGGCCGAAAAGCTAGGGTATGTTTGGATGGGAGCGTTGATGGGTTTGCTGATCGCTGGCGGCTACATGATCTCGATGATTGGAGTGCGAGAACGACCCGTCACCACAGAAGAAACAAACGAGAGTCTTCTCGCATCGTTTGTAGTCGTCATGTCCTCGAAACCCTTCCGATATTTTTTGGGAGCCAATATCGCCAAAGAGTATATCTGGTTGTCGCTGGCTGCTATGTTGCCATTTTGGCGCAAATACGCCATCGGTATCCATGAGCCCGTTGAGATACTTGGACAAACACTGAGTCCAGGTGATGCTGAGGCGATATTGCTAGGGTTATCCATCGTGGCAGCGATTCCTTGCTTGTTGATTTGGCGGCCAATCGTACATCGCTTGGGGTATCGTTATGCTTGGCTGATAGCCTCACTTGCATTTATACCCGGCTTGGCGCTGATGATGATCGCCACCGATTTTTACTCTGGATTGCTTGGTACTCTACTGACCGCACCGGGTCTGGCCGGATCAATGATCATGCCCTATCCAATGATTACGGAGGTGATCGATTTCGACGCTAGCCAGCAGAACGGTTATCGACGAGACGGCGTCTTCTTTGGCATGAATGCTGGGATAGCCAAATTTTCATTCCCTATTCAAGGATTGTTGTTCGCGACAGTGATGCCATTGTCAGGATATATCGAGGGCCAGATGGTGCAGCCAGAGAGCGCGGCGACGGGTATTCGTTTTTTGATTGGTGGCAGTACGATCGTGGCTGCATTGTTCTCAGCTTTTTGCCTGTGGAGATACCCCTTGGGACGCAGATATTCACCGACAGCCTGTGAAATTGCAGTCCACGAATAGCATTTACTTGCTAAAACTTAAGCCAGCCGTACCCGAATGAAGTTCTATGACCGTTCACTACATATTTTGAAAGTTTGCGAGAATTCACGATGCACATTCCCGAGACCGGATTAAGTAAAGAAGAAATCGCGGCCACGCTACATGCGTTTAAGGCTCGCGATATGGATTGGAAATCAGGGCGAGTCTGGTGCTATGTTTATAACTCGGGAGATGACAGCCAGGAGGTGACCAAACAAGCCTACATGTCTTATCTTACCGAGAACGGGCTAGACCCCTCGGTGTTTCCTTCGATGCTGAAGCTGGAAACGGATGTGGTACGAGCGATCATCAACCTGCTGCGAGGGGATCAGCGAGCCGTCGGGCATCTGACATCTGGCGGAACCGAAAGCATCATCTTGGCGGTCAAGACGGCACGCGACCGAGCGCGAACCTTGCGGCCCGAAATCTCACAGCCAGAGATGATCCTGCCACGGTCAGCGCACGGAGCCTTCCATAAAGCGGCGCACTACTTGAATGTGAAACCGGTCATGGTTGAGATCGATCCTGATACGTTTCAGGTAAGGCCGGAGGACATACAAGCGGCTATTACTCAAAATACAGTTCTGATGGTTGCTTCCGCCCCCAGCTACTCGCAAGGGGTGATCGATCCCATTGCGGAGATCGGCCAGATCGCAGAGCAGGCTGGCATCCTGCTGCACGTGGACGCCTGTGTGGGTGGGGTTCACCTTTCGTACATGCGACAGCGCGGACACAAGATCCCCGCGTTTGATTTTTCTGTTCCCGGCGTTACGTCGATCTCTACCGATCTACACAAGTATGGATACGCAGCCAAGGGCTGCTCGGTAATCATGTATCGCGACAAGGACATCCGCAAATATCAGCTTTTCGCATGCACCGAAACTACCTGCTATACGTTGATCAACACGACGGTACTCAGCAGCAAAAGTGGTGGTCCCATGGCGGCTGCTTGGGCGCTGCTGAATTATCTTGGCAACCAAGGCTATGGCCGCATCGTGGACACGGTCCAGCAAGCTACCGAGCGATTGATTCAGGGGATCAACGCTATCGATGGATTGTATGTACTGGGCAAGCCGGCCATGTGCATGTTCTCGTTTGCGTCAGATAGCGTGAATGTCTACATGTTGGCCGACCAAATGGCCAAGCGGGGCTGGTTCCTGCAGCCACAATTCTCCACGCCGCGAACCGCTCGCAACCTGCACATTTCGGTCAACTACGGCACATGTGGTGCGGTGGATGCAATGCTGACCGATTTACAGCAGTGTGTCCAGATCGTCAAGCAAAATCCTCAGATTGACACGGCTGTCGTGCGGCAGTTGGTCGACGGAGCGCTTCAAAGTCCTGACCCGGCAGCGGCCTTCGACGCGCTGGCCTCCCAGGCTGGCCTGTCGGGAACGGAGCTTCCGACCGAATTTGCAATGATCAACGAGATTTTAGATTCGCTGCCAAGCCATTTGTGCAATCAGTTCCTAATCAATTTCTTTAACGATCTATACGTCTGACGGAAGCTACATGATGCAATGGTCACATGTCTTATCGGACTTGGTTCTCAGCACTGCCGGGCTTGTGGCGGTCTGGATCTGCTTTGAGTTTCTTTCATCGCGAGTCGCAAGTTTGTGGGCCATGTTTTTGATTCCGGTTTCATCGGCAGCACTTTTCGGAGCGCTGCGATTTGCTGGCATCCATGACAGCATGAAGACGATCTCAGAATTTTTTCAGCTAGTGGCGACCACTTTGGGTTCTTGCGGCCTGATCCTGGGTACCTATGCTTTGGTTTCATCCAAACCGGTTTCGACTCGCAACTACTTGTTCTTTGCTGCGGCAGGCATTTTGCTTTTTTTCCTAATCCGTTTTCAGCAAGTGGACAAGATACGGACTCTGCTTCCCATAGCTGCTATGCTACTGATGATAGTACTTGGTTTGGCAGCTATTTTTACCAGGAAAGCGAGTGTTGGTTACTGGTTGTTGTTGGGGATAGGTCTATCCGCAGCCGCTCAATGGTCCCTGGGCAACATGCCAAGCCAAGCAATGGGGATCGACGTTTTCCACTATGTGTTGGCCGGATCGCTAGTCTGTTTTGCTTTGGCTGGAAGATCGGCAAGTTTTACTGGAGCATGAAGCACCGGGCCATTTTGCTTTTCGGATCAAACTAGTTCCATCAGGAAATCATTTTTGGGAGCGGACCATGCAAGACATATTGATTCGAGGCGGGCGAGTCTTCTCTGGTTACGACCGGCCATCACAGATTGCCAACGTGTTGGTGCGGCAGGGAAAGGTGGCTGAAGTTACTCAGCAGTCCATGACTGTCGGGGATGATACGAAGATTGTCGAGGCTTCCGGAAAATGGATCGTGCCTGGGTTTATCGACAACCACACGCACTACGACGGAGAGGTCTTGGTGGCACCTACGCTAAGCGAATCGGTGCGACACGGTGTGACCACTGTCATGCTTGGTTCTTGCTCGCTGTCCTTTGTCTATTCCGATGTGCAGGACTGCGCGGACATGTTCACTCGCGTCGAAGCGTTTCCTCGCGATGTGTTGCTGCCCATCTTACAGAATCAAAAGACTTGGAATGACGTTCGCGGCTGGCTGGACCACATGAAAAGCTTGCCGGTTGGGCCCAACTACGCTTCGCTTCTGGGACATTCGGACATTCGAGCCCGAGTGATGGGCATCGATCGATCCTTAGAGCCAGCTCAGCGGCCCACGCGCCAGGAGATTGCTCAGATGGCTGACTATCTGGAACAGGCTATGGACGCTGGCTTTCTGGGCATCTCCATGCAGCACAATCCATGGGACAAGATGGATGGTCGCCACTGGTCCAAATTGCTGCCGGCCGCGTATGCCAAATTCAAAGAGCGGAACGCACTAACCGCTGTGGCTAGGCGTCGCGAAGGACATCTGCAAGGTGTGCCAAACTTGGTGAACCGTGTGAACGCTTTTTGGTACATGACACAAAGCGCAGCCTTCTTTTGGCGCAAGCCGCTACGCACTTCGATGGTAGCTATGATGGATCTGAAGGGCGACCCGTACATCCTGTCTGTCCTGTCTGCAATCGCCACTTTCTACAACCGAGTGCTGCGAGCTGATTTTCGGCTTCAGGCCTTGCCTGTCCCGTTTACCGTCATGGTCAAAGGCATGGAACTGGTGGTCTTTGAAGAATTCCCCACGGGTGCCATGGCTCGTCACTTGGCCAAAGATCGTCCCAAGCGGGATGCTCTGCTGAAGGATCCCGAATATCGGCGAAAGTTCAAGCGTCACTATGCAAATAAGCTAGCCCCCAAAGTCTGGCAAAAAGATTTTGGCGATGCCTATGTGACCAGCGCACCGGATCCATACTGGATTGGCAAGTCATTCGTAGAAATTGCACGTCAGCGAAATCAACATCCAGTCGACGCATTTCTAGATGTCATTGTGGACATGGATACTCAGATCCAGTGGAAGACTACCATCGGCAATCACGATCCGCTTCGATACAAAAAGCTATACAACAACCCAAATGGCATTTTTGGTTTCGCCGATTCCGGAGCGCACATCGATAACTTGGCCTTATACAATTTTCCAATACGAGCCATTAAGTACCTGAAAGACTCTCACGAGCGCAACGATCCGTATATGACTTACGAAAAACTGATCTGGCGCCTTACTAAAGAAAATGCCGACTTCTTCAACATTGATGCCGGAGTGATAGAACCGGGTCGGCGAGCAGATATCGTTGTGATCGACTTCGACAACCTGAGCGACCTGGTACACGATTACCACTATGCCGAATTCTTGGGCGGAACACAGAGACTGGTCAACCGAAATGACCAAGCGGTCACACTGGTGATGGTCGGAGGCAAAATCGCGTGGGAAGCCGGCGACTTTTCCCCCAGTTTTGGCGAGGAACCCTACGGAACATTCCTTCCAGGGAAACACCTCTAAGCATTTGCCGTCGAGATGAATAAGGAACTGACGATCAAACTGGTGCGAATCGTTTGGCAGATGTCCTCACTTGCGATGAAATTCGAAAACATCTTAGACCTGGAAACGGGAGAACTTACATCGTCTGATTACGAGCACGAGCACGGATCAAAAGGAAAATAGTTTAGCAACTAAATTCCCCGAAGAACCAAAATAATAAAATAGAAACCTATAGCCACGGAGGGCTCTGACGGGCATCCCCCTCCGTGCTCTTGGTGGACTCTGCGGCTATGAACTCTTTATGATGGGCCGGCGCGGAGCCAAACTGCAATGAAACTGTTCGTGTGATGCAAGACGCGACGAGGCTGTGACTGAAACCTTTGTTGACTCCGGACGGCAACACCGATACCCCACTTCAGGTTTCGATGTAAATTGACAGAAATGTGAGATTCTTGAAGATTAAGGCTTGGCTTAGGGAACCTTGAGGCTTATACTTCCATCGAAGGGTTCAAATGAACCGTGCCGACGCCCACGGATCACTCTCAGGCGGTGAGAGAGTCTGTTTTTGGCGCTGGAGCCTTATCATGTCGCTTTTACCAAACTCCGCTCGGGGTAGCGATCTTGGTTTTTTGAGTGTTAGTGTCAGCAATCAGATTGCATCGTCGCATGATTTAGCGGCAGGTCTTCCTTCCGGTGGTACCTGTGTCAATGCTTCGGCGATGGTTGCCTCTGGTAATTTGGAATCCGGAATTGTGCCGGATGCCTCGACTGCAGTGCAGCCCAAATCGGCTGCCGACGACATTTCTTCTTCCGACGCGGCCAAGTCCGTCCACGCCCTTGGTGCCAAGCCGGTACTCAATCGCATTGCCGAGGTGCGAAAAAGCCAAGGGTTAAGTGAACGAACTCTTGCAAAACGGCTGAACATAACGACTGAACAACTACAGCGGCTCGAAGAACCCTGTAACGATTTGTCGATCTCGCAGTTGGTCGCGGTGCAAGTTGCTCTTGAGGTACCTTTAGTTGACCTGCTTGAGGACAGCAACTCGCTTTCTCGCCCGGTCCAGGAGCGAGCCAAGCTGGTCAAGGTCATGAAGACGGCTGCCGCCATTAAAGAATGCAAGCTCACCTCACGAGCGATGCGGTTGGCTGAAATGCTTCGTGAACAGTTGCTGGATCTCATGCCCGAATTGAAAGAAGTCAGCAGTTGGCCGCAGTTCGGTTCTCGCCGTGGGTCGGGAGCCGTTGCAAGGATTTTGGCTCAGGAAGTCAACACCAGCCAAATCCGAATGAATGACTGACGGTTGCATAGCCAATTTTCAGAAATTTGCGGTAGAATAGGGTTCCGTTAGGCGGGGTTTGCCCCCGGCACTTCGTAATGCCATTGGCAATTGTGGAATAGGCTGCAGCGGTGTCTATTGCATATTGGCAGTGCCTTGGGACTGCCCTATTTTAATTGTCGAATCGATCTTCTATGCACCTCTATTTGCTCGGCTACCGTGGCTCTGGCAAGACCACAGTGGCACATCTGTTGGCTCAGGCCTTGGACCAGCCAATGGTTGATACCGACGATTGGATTGAATCCAACCACGGCCAAACCATCCGCCAAATCTTTTCGGAGAGGGGCGAAGATGGGTTTCGAGATCTCGAGCAGACTGCTGTGGCCCAGGTGTCCAGTATTTCAATGCCAACCGTTGTGGCGTTAGGAGGTGGTGCGGTGCTGCGACCGGCTAATCAGCAGGTTATCCGTGCGACCGGAAGGCGAGTTTGGCTGGACGCCTCGCCTGAGCTTCTTTATCGGCGCATTTGTAGCGACGGCACCAGCCAGCAGCGTCGTCCGGATCTTACGGATCGTGGCGGTCTTGAGGAAGTGACCGAGATTTTGGCGTGTCGACGCCCAATTTACTCTTCGATGGCTGAATTGACTATTCATACCGATGATCGAACGCCCGATCAAATAGCGGATGAGATCCTGGTGTGGATCAATGGAATGAACTCATAAGCCTATAACTAAAGATCACGGTCTGAAGTTGCCCCCAAGCTCGCCGCACTGTAAGGGGACAGGCTTTCTACATGGACGTTAGCTGGCGCGAGATAGGCCCAGCCAGTAGCTTGCCCAGGGCGTAGTCTGCCCGATTTTCGTCCAAATTAGTGTTCCATATCGAGTCGACGCCAATGGCATTTATCTTAGACTTCCCCTTGCCTGTTCGGGTATTGATAGTCCTGACGCTTGGGCTATTGGCTGCTCGCTTGATCAACTGGGCCATTTACACTTGGGCCTATTTTCCAAGGCAGTTGGGTCCTTGGAGCGCTCCGCTGGCCACTTCTAAAACTAAGAGCAAGACCAAGAAGTCGGCAGTCAAGAACTTGGCAGCTTCACGTTCTTGGTGGGATCATTTACCGATCTGGGGATGGTATCGCCTGCGACACGAACAGGTGGTGCACGGGCGATGGTACTGGGTTCGCCCGTTGTTAATCGAACTTTGTTACCCTCTGATTTTGGCGTGGTATTATCGATTTCACATCTCAGGCGGCTCATTGCCACCTGGGACAGCCCGTTTCTTGGCACCGTTGGCAAGCCAGCTACATTGGCAGTTCCTAGGGCATTGGGTACTATTGAGCCTTATGATCATTGCGACCTTCATCGACTTTGACGAACAGACGATTCCGGATCTGGTTACCATACCTGGTACCGTCATCGGACTTTTGGGAGCGGGACTAGCGCCTGTTTGGTTGCCCTTGACGCCAGAGTTTGGCGCTGGTGCGATGACGGGAATCGCTGAATTGAAGGCATCATGGCCCGATGGTTGGGCGTTGTGGATGAATTCATGGTGGGGCCTTGGGTTAGCATTGGCAATCTTGCTGGCTTGGGGATTTGCGCTGCTGGACCGCCGACTGATCACGCGTCGCGGTATGGCGAAAGCCTGGGTCTATTTCTGGGCCAGAGCCCTGCGCAATCGCGCGCTGGTTGCCACAGTGACGGCGACCACCATTTCGCTAATGGCATTTGTTGTCTTAGTCTTCTGGACACAAAACGGACGCTGGCCCTACCTGCTATCCAGCCTGATTGGCATGGCAGTAGCGGGTGGCATGACGTGGGGTGTGCGGCTATCGGCAAGCTACGGATTTGGTGCCGAGGCGCTTGGCTTTGGCGATGTTACCCTGATGGCCATGATTGGAGCTTACGTGGGCTGGCAGCCGAGTCTTATCATTTTCTTCTTGGCTCCCATGCTGGCGCTGCTGTTTGTGATAGCCCGCTGGGTTGTCACGCGAGATACGGCGACGCCCTATGGCCCCTACCTATGCGCTGCCGCAGCGGTCCTGCTAGTCGGCTGGGACTCATTGTGGACTCGACGATCGGCACCGCTGTTTGAGTTGGGGGCTGGTTTCATTATGGGTGGTTTGGCAACTTGTGTCGTATTGATAGGAGTCATGTTATGGATCTGGCAAACGATCAAACGCGCGGTCCTGGGGGCTGGCTAGAACGATATCGATTCAGTCGACAAGAGCGGATAGCCGACAGCACTGAACCCAATGCGATTTTGCGCACCGCCGCCTACCGTTGCGGTCGGATCATGACGCAGGATGGGCGGCTTGTTCACGTTCAGGGTCGCTGGTGGCCTTACCAGGGCAACTGGCTGAGGGTATTGGTGGATCAGCACTGGGGTACTGGGCGTGGAGACTGGTGCCAGTTGTACTACCATCAACCGCTAGGCGGCCGCCAATTTCTCAGCCTAAGCTATGTTCACACCGGTGAGGATGCCTCACTAAGCACACTGTATGTAGCCATGTTGGCCCTGGACCAAATCGCTAGCCTGCGCGGCAGTCTGGCTCTGGTATGCCATGTCACCAACGGGCGTATATCAGATCGGTTGATGCAGCGGTGGGGCTGGCAATCGCACTGCCTGCACTGGCGTGGCAGGCATTTT
>B570J29032_109958490_pt1 | contig 13146 bp, 16 predicted proteins | sample LakMenEpi16Nov12_FD_29032 | JGI IMG/M metagenome (IMG submission 29032)
CTACATTATACAAACAATCAAACATACCGATAAGTGGGCCTCTATATCCAGCATCAATTATACCTTGATTGTTAGCAAGTCGTAACGGAGTTTTAGAAATACTTGACCGGGCATAAGTATAAAAAGGACTATAATATGAAGAAGTATTATTTGTAAAAATTTTAGCACAACATTTGACTTTAAAATCCACTTTATTTATTTTAGATTTAAAAAAGCAAGTACCTCCAGTATCATTATTTTTAGGTAAAAATACATCAAAACCGGCATCATAAAAATGAGGGTCTGTGATTAATTTATTATTATGATTTGTTGCAGCATCCATATATATTTTTTGTAATTCGTCATCTTCTACAAATAATGACAAAACCATGACTTGTGTATGGTTGGTTTGTTGAAAAAAGTGAGTTAAAAAGTTGGTATCCATAATATAAATAATAATAGTAAATATTTTTAAGTTGTTTCAAGTTATACATATTCAGAATAATGTGCATATTGAATAATAAACATAAAGCCTACTTTTTTGTTTTTCCAAGTATCTGTATATTCTTTTAATTGAGGAATGGTTGGATTCTCAAGACCATAAAACATTTTCATACCCCTGTTAAATTGTTTATCAGAAAAAGGTATAACACTTTCACTCTCAACGTCAGCATATAGTAAATTAAGAAGAGTGATTGTGCTTTCTCCCATACCGTAAACATTTTCAACAATATATAAATCTTCAAATTTCATTTCAGTAATAGCAATATTATTGTCCAATAGCGTGTTGATAAGTTCTTGGTATGTTTTTACTTTTTCAGATTGAACTACCTTTGGAAATTTTATATTTTTTGTAAATGTATTAAATGTTCTTAAAAAGGCAACAACAATCAAATATTGTTGTTTACCGTAATCGACATCTACTCCAGCATGTGCAAGTCCATGAATAATAGTTTCAAAAATATTTCGGGGAGCATCTTCATCGACCTCGTGTGGGTTTTTATTAAATCCAGTAGGATATTCATCTAATGCAACAATAGGTATTAATTTTTTGAAATCAGGATGTTGATCTAAAAATTCGGTGACTTGTGTATGCCACGAATTATTTATAAATTTAATCATAGTTAGTCTGTTCATTTGTAAGGTTAAGTATATATATTATTCTGATTTTAAGTCATTTTATAATAAAATAAAATCATTTTGCATATAGGGAATCTAATTTGGGCGCCGTTGGACATAGGGCGCCGTTGGACATAGGACGCCGTTGGACATAGGACGTTAAAGATTCCACAATTGCTTCCATACATCGCTAATATCATCATCGCCTTTAACGTTTAATTTAAAAGGACAACTGAAATCACCAGGAATGTTTAACGCTACACAAGGATCGCATGGACCGTTCACGAAACTGAAACCAGTCATCTCATTTGGTATATCGACAGGTTCAACAGTTGTAACCTTTTCACCAATATACCCGTTCCCATAATTCATATTGGTATATATTTTTTTCTGCATCACCGAATTACCATTTATATCCGTAGAACACTTAATAGTATTACGAACATTGTTTGGTAGACCATCTGTTACACCAATGTCACCTCCATATAATAAAAATTGGCCTTCTTTTTTATTCCATGCTAACATTTCCCTTACTGTATATTCATTATAAATTTTCATAGCATAACTAACAGCGTATTTAGGCTCAATTTTAATAATAGTACTTGACATTACATGATCAGTATATTCTTGTTTTAAATCATCTGGCCAGGGCCAATAACCAGTCTTTAACAATTCTTCGGCTTCTTCCGGAGTAGCTTGTTGTTGTAAGATATCCAAGTCAAACTGTGTATTATTTTCATTTATCGTTTGTTGATATTCAATGAATCGATTAATTAAATCAGGACTCCACTGGGTATTACTATTTTGGAATCCATCGACCCTTTTTGAATAACTGTTAAACATTATAATTGCTACAACTAACAATAGTAACAATAAAAATTTATAATTATAATTCATATTAAATTATAATTACAAAATAAATAAATTATATAGGGTTTACAAACGACGAAACACTCATATGAGAAAATCTAAATAAAACCATAAATACTACACCAAGACCAACTGCCAACTTAACGTTATGCATTGCCGCTAAAAATATAAACGCAATCAAAATAAGATTTCCTAAAACAGTGTCGAATAAATTCACAAATAGACTTGGAATAGCGAACATTATAAGCCATAATACTAACAATAATGTTACTAAACCAACTATCAAGTTTACATTCTTACGAGAAAATATGGTATCAAAAGAATACGACATTTATATTAATTATATAGATTTTTATTTATTATTATGAAAAGCATTTAAAAAAGGAATAATACTATAATATATAATGGAATCCGCTTCTACTACTGATTTACCTACTTCTTCCGGTGAAAAGAAAAACGTTAGACTTGTTGACGTGCCTATAACAAACCAACAAGAAGCACTACAATTAATTGTTACTTTTTTGAATTTAGCTCAAAAGAGAGGAGCATTTACATTGGATGAGTCTGCTAAGTTATGGGAATGCATTAAGACATTTCAACAGTAAATATAGTTTTATTCTGAGTCAGAATCTATTACATTTATTTCCCTTCCTTTTTCATGTATTATTATAGGAGTTTTTTTAGTTTTACCGTGATTTGTTAATTGTACCCCTTTAAGACAACCAGGACACTCGTGTGTAGCATTCTCATTTGCAAACCCAGTATTTGGATCCCACCAACAATCCTGACAAATACGATGCGCGTTGTTACCATGTTTCATATAACACGTTCTCGGCATTAATCCATCAGTTATAGATTTCCCACACATACAGCATGTATGTTTTGGGTTTCCAGCTTTCATACGGCGTCGCCGTGTTTTTTTAGATCTGTTTATCCTTTTCCTTTTTATACTTTTTGGCATTATATTATAATTATATACAAAATAGTTTTTAAAAATAAAAAAGATGCCCTCTGTATATTTTGTATTTTTTATTTAAAATTCGAATTCATAATCAATCATGTGTTTTATATCCGTTTTTAAAAAGTTATATAATCCGTTTTTAATACGACTAAGTGTTGAATCTTGTGTAAAACTAATACCCATTAATTTGATAATTGCTTTATTGAATAGGTCTGATATTTTATCATTATCATCAAATTTATTTTGATTTTGTGTTTTCCATTTTGTTAGTTCTCTAATCATACGGTTTTGTATTGTTTTCAAAATTAAAACCATATCTGTTAAAATCAGTTGTTTCCATTCTGGTATACCATCTTTATTTTTTTCACATATATAGAACATGCCTTCTTTTTGACTAAAACATCGTATTGGATATACAAGATCAGTTTTCTCTTGTAAATTATATTCGAAAACTTGTTGTATCGTATGAAATAACGAGTTTTCCATTAATACCTCAAAATGTACCTCTTTTACATCAATAATGATATTAACCCATTCCAAGAAACCCATAGTAGGTGTGACATTTGAATTTAACCATGAAATAACATTCAGTTTTTTCTTTTTGTTATCAACCCATTTTTGCATTTTTTCCATTTTGTCTTCCATTTTTGTTAGTTTCAATGATAGTTCCTGTACGATTTTAACGAGTTGTATATGATTTGGAATATCGCTTGATTCTTCAACCGCTATTGTCAAATCACGCTTCGTCCTGATTTTAAATTCACATAAAATTGTATGTTTATCCAGGGATGATTTTCTTGTATATTGTTTATTACAAACAACACAGTGATAATGATTTTGATTTTGATTATTCGATAAATTATGTATCATATTTTTATAATTTATAAAAGATATATTTAACCGATTCAATTTTTTATAAAATAATAATAGTTATTTATATAAATGAACTATATAAATGATGTCTTAAAGCCACGTACCGATATATATGATAAACGCGTCGATATAAGTAGTTGTCGGGGGTGTAATAATAATTTGGCAGGTAATGATCCAGCCTCTCAATATCAAAGGCAAAAAATAATACAAAATACAGTAAGAGTTAGTTCATCATTATATACTATGAATTTAGCAGGTTTAACTGTATATAAAAAACCATTAAAAGTGTATCAACCAATAGAGCAAGGAGGTTCTATATATTTTGCACCACCTCTTGTAAATTGGAATCAAATGAGTGACCGTCCAATTCCATCTATTCAAACTGCACAAACATCGTCAGGATCAATTTATAGAGGTAGTAGTACAAGACATACTATTGTCCGAAATAGACCAGGTGCAATGAATCCAGGTGGTATAGGTGTTGACATAAAACATAACTCATATGACCGTTATTTAAATAGATTAAAAGGTAAATCTGTACTTAGAAGAGGTGTTATACCTCCAAATTATGGCCAGCCAATTCCATTTACCAGAGCATATCCAATTTATGGTGGTAAGACCATAAAAACTGGAATAATAAATAACTGTGATTGTCCAGACATAGAAAATAATGCTGTAGCGGATGCCAGAATTTATGGTTCAAGATTAAATGCATTGCAAGAATTAATATTAGCAGTTCAATATGAATATAATGTAGGAGATTTTGTATGGGCAAGACAATATACTTCGGATAATAAATTATATAAAGCAGAAATAATAGCTATTGAAAATAATTTATATACCATTAGATTTATAGATGATGGAACTATAATAACAACTACTAAGAATAATATTTTTATATACTTTGATTGTCAATGTTCATCTGGACAATCGATTGATGACTTATTTTTTGAAGGGTTAAATGATGGTATATATGATAACGTAGTATTGAATTTAATAAATAATAGATATTGTAATATTTCTAATATTCAAAATCAATTTGAAAAAATAGATGATTAGAACAAACTTTAGAATAATACATATAATTATTTAAAATAAAATATTATTATTTAATATAATTATGACAAATCGTTTCAAGATGAGTTTTGATAATTCTTCATTTGTAAGACAACCTGTTAATAATAATGTACACTATATTTCGAGAAATGTTCAAAAACAAGGGTTGGCGCAAAAACCATCATTGACTCCAAGAAATATGTTTAATGTACCTATGGTAGAGCGTATTCACAAAGCAAAACCCGGTTGCAGTGCTTGCGGTAAAAAAGTCGCATAAAAAATAAGTTTTTTATATACACTAATAATATAATGTCAAACACAATAAGTAATGTTACGGCCTATCCGCAAAACAGTTTACATCGTTCAGGTAATTATATAACCATATTTGATACCACTCTTTTACCATATAATAAACAATATAACAACTGTAAAAATACACTATGTTATACACAAAGTAAAGGAACCTTTATTTACAAGCCACATACCGCTTATGGCATGGTTGGAACAACAGCATCATCTTATTTAGCACGTCGTCGTCGATTATAATAATATTTTAACGGACATAACAATAAATATCATTTTCACCAGGATATAAATCACTTATTTTATTAGTAAGTGATATGTAAATATGTTGAGCATATTCTGCCTCATCTTGACCTATGTTTACTAATTCAAACTCGTCTAATCCAAAATCTGATATTATATATGGAGCAATGAAGTCTGAAAGTTGCTTCATAGTCCAATCAGGATTAATTAGATATATTTTAGTATTTATTGTAAATATTTTTTTTAAATGCAAACGAACTGGATTATATATTTGTCCATTACTAATTTGCTGATGTAAATAATGTCTGTCAATTGTCATTTTATTAGATGTTTAACGTTAATTTAAGTTAAACATTTAATTCAATTTTTTATAATATGTTTTTATTACATTTTTATTACATTTTTATTACATTTAAACAGAAGGAAAAGAGGGATCCATAGCAATACCGCAAATACCAGCATCATTTGTGCTATCAGAACGAGCAATCTTTACATAACCCTTATCACCCCATGTGGTTCCCCAACTATTCTTTACCAACCAATATTTTTGGCCATTTTCCTCACCATAACCAACAGCTAAAACACCATGGTCTAAACTGGTTCCACATGATGCTGAATCTAAAATTCCACCAGAATAAGACTGGAAATAACGGGTATCTGCCTCAATTGCAACAGCAACCGGTTGTTGTGCTACAGCAGCCTTTAAAGAAAGTTGGTCGTTTGGTTTCACGTCAGAACAACTGGAGATATGGGCAACAGCACTACACTTTTGACAAGTACCATCCTTAGCAGTGTAGGGATATGACGATAAAGTGCATTGTCCATTCTCAATAACAAATTTAAACGCACCTTCCATTTGTCCACCATTGCACCCGTGAGAACCATATGAAATTCCAGTAGCACAATCAACTAATTCTTGTTCTGAAAAATCGGTTAACTGACCCTTAGAAATGGCCCAAGCACCTTCTACAGCACCAGTTGAGGAAAATGACCAGCAACTGCCACATTGGCCTTGGTCTTTAACGGAAGTAACAGCACCTTTTGTGCGCCAATCAATAGTCGAAGGAGCACCGGATGCACCAGAAGAAAAAGTCTTGCAACCGTAAGAACCAACTTCAGCCTTTAAACCACTCACATACATCATTCTAAACTCATCAGGGGTTAAATCGGTAAATTGATTTACACCCATAGTGAAATTTTGGTTCGCGTCGGAATTATGAGCAATGATGTTAATAATATTTTTTCTGAAAATAGCAAAACGTGTTTCCATTTCTTCCATAGAATTATAGCGCTTTTCAAATCGTTCTTGAAATGTATTAAATTCTCCCCAGTGAAATTTGTCGTCAAACGGATTTGAGAGTTCGTTATTGCCTCTCAAATGAGACTGTCCGAACACGTTAACAAATAAAGCAAGTAATAATGTAAATTGCATTTTATACTATACATGTATAAAATAAAAATCTTTAATATATTTTTTTAAATATATAAAAAATATTATATGTATTATAAATATAGTTTATGTTGTTGTATTATTTGAAAGAAGTATGGCATTGTTTAATAGGAGTAATAATTGTTAGTTTCTTAATTTGGTTATTAATAAAAATACATGTATATTTTAGTAAAAATAATAAATCTATAGAAAATATATTTGAAAAGGAAGTTTAAAATATATGACCTTTAAAATACATGACTTTTAAAATACATCAATAGGTTTTAAACACATATTATAAATGTTACATATACAGTTTAATGAATTCAGTACAAATTCAGTAGGTTTAATAAGTTTATCACTAAAAATATAATCATGCGAGTCTTTATTATATTTATTAACCGTAACTAAACATTCTTTTGTAAATGTCTGACAGTTATTATTAGTTAAGCTCCAATTGAAAAACCTGTTTACCCCAATTCTATCTTGAGTAGTTTTCAAAATTGAATTGATAGTATGTGTTTTTTTTATCCTGATATGTTTCATTTCTTTTTTATTACTAATATGAAAATTATCATCAAGATTAATACACCTATTTTTTTCAAGTAATATTAGTTTTTTCATTTTATTTTTATTTTTAATTTCAAAAATAATTTGTGTATGGTAAGGAAAGAAATCATTAATTTCATTATTATATAAACTACATATATTTAAAGCAAAAGTAATTAATTCACTTAATGGTTGTTTTATTAAATATATTTTTGTTATAATATTATCTCCATATACATTCAATATTCGTTTTGTTTTTTTGGTATAATCATAAAATAAAATACTATTAATATCTATTTTTGATTTTAATAATTTTAAAATGAAATAACTAAATACAAACCAAAACATAAAAAAACACAACATACAAATTACGCATATTAATATACATTTTAAGAAAAACATTTTATAAAATATCTTATAAAATTTTTTATCGAATAACTTAACCCTAAAGATATGTCTGAGTAAATTCTTGAACCGATAATAATGGTATATTTAATTTTCTTGCTTCTTCAGCCTTACCAGTATCATCTTCTTTTGTTTTTGTTACTACTAAAAATGTGTTTTTACTTATACTTGAGCCCAAATTTGCACCTATATTTTTTAAAAACTCGATAATGTCTTTATCTCGAGTTCCAGTTAAAACAACAGTCTTTCCGTATAATGGATGACTCGTGTCTACATTTGGTTTAGAAATGGGTTCATACATTTTATTTTCGAGTCCACATCTTTTTAAGAATGCCTTGAAATCTTCAATGTTTTTAACAAAAGCTTCGGCTGTTTTTGTAGACATTCCTTTAATAGATGCAATATCTGTAATTTTTTCGTTTTCAGATTTATTTGACGTTAGAATATCAGGTTTTTCGTTAATAATCATTTCCACTTTTTTATCACTAAATCCTCTACCAAATATATTTGAAGCAGCCATTAACGTAATTATAGACGCTTCTTTTATTTTTTCTTGAATTCCTGTATAAATTTTGTTTGCCATTTTACCCTTAAAACCGTCAACTTTTAAGAAATCTTGTTCTTTCATATTTATAATATCTTCTACATTATTTACACCTGCGCTTATAAGCCTTGCTATATTACCTGAACTTAATCCTTCAACTCCAATTCCCCTGAAAAACCCAGTAATATTTTTCTCTTTAACAGTTGCATCATCTGACGCATTTTCTAACATTACGTCAACATGTGTATCATTCCACTTAAAAGGCACAGAAGGCATTTTCGGTTCAGGAGCAGAAATAGTTACTGATTTAATGTGAGGAATTACATCACCGCTTCTGATAATCTCTATTGTTGCTCCAATACCAATATTATTGTCTTTAATGAACGAACCATTAAAACCTGTAGCATATTCTATTTTAACTCCTCCTAAATTAATTGGTTCTATTTGAACACGAGGTTTTAAATATCCATCTTTACTTGGTGTCCATATAACATCAACAACCTTTGCTTCAGCGATTTGGTCAGATAAAACCATTTTAAATGCAAACGAATGTTCTGGATTTCCTGATTTACGAGGATATATCTTGTTGTCTGTTACAATAACACCATCAATTTCATACATATATGATTTTCTCCAGTCTACTAATGTATTTGAAAGCATTTCATTCGTTAATGTATTTGTCGATTTATGTAAAACACATTCAACATTTATAGATTTAAGAAATTCCATTTGTTCAATTGGACCCTTTTCAGGTATTATTACTTCATATGCAACGAAATGCATGTCAACTATCGCATCGTTAATCGTTTTGTGATTTATAATTCCTGCAACCATATTTCGAGGGTTAGCATATTTGACACTGTATTTTTCTAAAAATACTGCCTTTGGTATAATAAATTCTCCACGAATAACAATTCCTTTTGTTTTTGGCAATCTTAAGAAAGGAATTAAGTGACTGATATCCTGTCCAACCTTGCCATTTCCTCTAGTATACAATTTCGGTTTAGAATCTTCTGTTGTATATAATCCACTTACACCATCCAGTTTACAAGATAATAAATATGGCCCAGTAAATTTGTTCATCCAACTTATTAAAGCGGTTGTATCTGGTTTAATTTTATCCATAGAAGCCATTTCATATGGCAACTTTACCTTATTTCGTTCAACCTCTGCACCAATTTCCCTTATTACCGCATTATTGGGATATGTTTTTTCAATATATTCTTTAACAATATCATATTGATTATCCGTCATAATAGGTTCATCATTATAATATTTTGAATTCGCAGTATGTATCATGCGGTTCAATTGATTTTCATTTAATTTTTCTAAAACAGATATACCATTTTGTTTAAAATCAATAATAATATTAATTGCTTCTGTGTCTATTTCCGGTTCCACTTCCTTTTCCTTTTCCGGTTCCACTTCTTTTTCCGGTTCCACTTCTTTTTCCTGCTCTTTTTCCTTTTCCGGTTCCGGTTCCACTTTTAAAGCCTTATTTTTAAGTGTTTTACGTTTTTGCTTTTTTACTGGAACAATTTCAATGAATTCGGGCGATACAGGTTTTATTAATTCGGGCGATACAGGTTTTATTAATTCAGTTATAACAGAACGACCATCTTTACGCTCAGTTGGTTCCTTAAATTGTATTCCTAAAAAATCAAATATGTCTTTTTCTGTTCTAAATAATTTGTCAACGTTTGCTCCTTTTACTTTATTTTCTAAATGATAAATACCATGTTCATTAAAAGTATATCCTTTATTCAGAGCATATTGACGCATTGCAGTGTTAAACATTTTTGAACCTGTAAAATATAATATTGCAAATGCAAATTCTTTAATAGGAGCATATAAGAAATCTACACGTCTTGCTGTTCTATTTCCAGGTAACTTTGCTATTACAAGTGTTTTCGATTGCCCTCGAGACAATACTTCTAATATTATTCCAGTTTTTAATAATTCGTTTACAAACATTTTATAAATATCACCTGTTTGACCTGTTATAATTACATCAATATCTCCTGATGTTTCAGCACCTCTTCTATACGAACCAACTATCTCGAAAGCAGAATCAGGTACAAAAACCCTTTCAAAAGCTGTTTTGAAAATAGTCTCATATTCTTTAATTTCTGAACGCGGTATTCTTTCTTGAATCTGTTCATAATATTTTAATCCAACCTTTTGTATATCGTTTAATAACTCAGATTGTCTTTCTCTTAATTCAGCAATTGTATTTATCCCATTTGCAACTAATTCTTTTGCTTTTTTAGGACCTACACCATAGATGTCACCTAAAATATTTATAGGATTTGTTTTTTCTCTCTCTATAACTCTCAAAGTTCCTGTTTTTTCATATTCATTTAATTTATCCAATATAGTAGTTCCAATGTTTGGCAAATCTTTTAATTGACTTGATGAATGTATATCATGTGGATATGTCATAATTGATTCTTGTGCTTTTTGATATGCTCTGGCTCTAAAAGGTTCTCCTTGCTTTAACATTATACCGCTTAGTTTATCTGTTAATTCTATAAACTCTTCATTATAACGTTTTTTTTCACTATTCATTATTTCTTTATCAGATAGTATCTTTAAATGTGTTTTAGATAAAATGTCGATATCTCTTTCAATTATTTTTTCTTCTTCTTTTAATTTTCTCGTTTTTTTTCCAAATTTAAATTTATTTATATCTTCTTCGCTGTAACAATCTGGACCCAATGGTTTATATTTTTTTGTTCCCCTTTTACATTTGTTTTTTACTGGTGTTATAGATTTTACTGGTGTTATAGATTTTACCGGCGTTATAGATTTTACCGGTGTTAACGATTTTACTGGTGTTAACAATTTTACAGGTGTTATAGATTTTACTGGTGTTATAGATTTTACATGTTTTTTTGATAATTTATAATTATTTATTTCTTCTTCACTGTAACAATCTAACCCTAAAGGTTTGTATTTTTGTGTTCCTTTTTTGCATCTTTTTTTTCCTATGTTTACTGGTGTTATAGATTTTACCGGTGTTAAAGATTTTACCGGTGTTAAAGATTTTACTTTTACTGTATAATTTCTTTTTGCTAATTTAAAATTATTTATATCTTCTTCACTGTAACAATCTGGACCCAATGGTTTATATTTTTTTGTCCCCTTTTTACATCTATGTTTTCCAGGTTCTAAACTCATTTATATATAATTATATAATTATATATAACACTTTTGGTATTTATATACATAAACCACTACATACAACTCAGTGGTCATAGCGACTTGGCGCAGAGGAAGCGCGCCTGGCTCATTTTAGAAACCTTTAGTCGCTACTTTTTTATCTATTTGAAAAACTAAATAATTTATTCATATTAGCTGTACTTCTTGAGAAATTTATATTTGATGTTGGCATAATTAGTTTTGTGTTCTTCATTTGTTTAACTCGATGTTTTTGTATAATATCTTTAATTAACATATCTCTTAATTCAATAGCTGACATTGGTCTTCGTGGTTGGTCATTCTGTTGCAGCTCATTTTTAAAATACTTATTGTAAATGTAACTATTATTAGGTACAGCTGGATTTTCATGTACATAAATAGGAGTTGGTTTTATATTTTGATTTGTTTGTATATTTCGGTTTGTTTGTATATTTTTGTTTGTTTTTGTATTTTGCATCGTTTGACGATTATTAATTAACAGTAATTTACCATTGTCTACAACCATTCCCATTTTTGATAATATATCTTCATATGACATTGGTTGTTTTGGTACTGGAACATGTGGTCTAACTATTTTTGCTTCTGATTTTGGAATGGTTTGAATCATTGGTTTTGCATCGTTAAAAAATTGTACTGTTTTTTTGTTAGTATTAATGTTCTCATTCATAATAATTTTGTTTTCTAAATTAGGAAACATATTTTCTGGAATGGCAAATTGACTATCTCTAATCTCTCCAAGTTCTGTGATGTTTAACTCCATATATCATTTTTTTATATTTTTATTTATATTATTTATACTAATTTTTTATTAACCTTTTATATAATGCCGTCTTATATGCAAAATTATGGTTTTGCTAAAACTATTATTAATAAAAATAATAAAAAAACAAAAAACGAAGTTATGTGGAATGGAGATTATAACGGAAATATAGCAAATATTGAGGTTAACATGAATGATAATGGAAATAGAGAAATAATTAAAATGCAACTTGACAATAATGATATTTTAAATATGTTAGGTGTTCAACCTATAAATATACCACTTGAACAACGATTACAAAGTGATTTTTTAGATGCACATAAATTTCAAGCTTTAGACAATAGATCACATAATCGAATAAAATATTTAAACAGTCATAGTAAATCTAAAAAAACAAAACATAGACGTATTCGCCATAAAAAGACCATTAAAAACGTCTCTAAAAAATCATAAAATGTAAATGATTTATGTTTTATATCATAAATTATTTAAATTGTGTTATATTAATGGCTAGTTTTAGAAGATATGGAGGGTTAAATTTTTCAGCAAATAATAATATTACAAAAAGTTATATTTCTAATTCAGAACAAACGAACATTAATAATTATTCAGGACAGGCAAATTCTAAAGAAACTTTTGCGAGTCATATAGACCTAAGTGGTAATTCTATTTTACATACACAAACTATATACTTTCAAGATGGGACTTCTATTAGTACTGGATTAACAACTGGCGCTACAGGTGATCAGGGACCACAAGGACCACAAGGGTTTCAAGGGTTACAAGGCGTAACGGGACCACAAGGCGTAACGGGAGCACAAGGCGTAACCGGGGTTCAAGGACCAACCGGGGTT
>B570J29032_109958486_pt1 | contig 13125 bp, 20 predicted proteins | sample LakMenEpi16Nov12_FD_29032 | JGI IMG/M metagenome (IMG submission 29032)
AGTATATAGCCGATATAGAATCAGATACGTTGGTTGTTATAGTATCTAATTTTGATGCTGTTATTTCACTAGTATCAATTAATCTATGAGCACCATTAAGTGATAGATAAAATGATCCAGATACTAATGCTAAACAAATTATTACTCCTGATGCTATATTAATAGTAAATTTACGTACACGTAATATAGTAGAGGTAAGTTGTTCAAAAGCAAATCGTTTAAATAATTCATATCCTGTCATAAACAAAATAATGAATACAGAGAAAAAAATATTTTGTCCTATAAATAATGCAGGAATATTATTAGTCACATCTTTAATAAAAAAATAACTAAACAATATTAAGAATATATTTCCTAAAAATGAGAAATAATAGAGTGTCCTACTTAATGGATTAAAACTTTTCTCAAAATTAAATGTTTCTAAGTCATTTTTAAGTCTAAAGTATTTATCTATCTTCATAATTCTTCTAATGTTTTATCTTGAGTCAAATTTATAACACCTGTGAATATATGGTGTTTACTATTTATATCTAATATTTGTCCTTCAAAATAAGTTTCTCCAGCCCAAGTGAATTGTTTTAAAACTTTAAATTTTCTTATTTTTCCTTCATAAGGAAATAACTCATTTAATAATTGTCTACGTTCACCACATCCACATCCTTCAGCTCCTGCTATTTTAGCTATAGCATCTGCTACTTTATCAATACCAAAAAAATTAGTTATTTTAGCTATTGTATCTCCTACACCTTTAGATTCTTGTTTCGGATCAAATCCTTCCATATTATCTATGTTTTATATAAATATATACGAATTAAAGAGAATTACGTTGTTTATCACCTTGCCATTGACCATCATACATTTCAGCGGACATACACTCATGAAAATATATTTGTGCTACTCTAGCATCTTGTTCAATGAATATTGTTTCATGTACATACAATAATGTACCCATAAATTCGGTTTTAAAGCCAGGATCAAATACAGGACTATTAATTATAGCACCGTTGCGGTAGAGAGATGATCGTTGTTTAATGAATGCTACTCTATTATCAGGTATATTACATCCTTCATTAAATGTAATATCATATACACCTTCATATAATAACCATCCTTCATCTCCATCTAATTTGATTGGGTCAATTGGAATGTAAGTAGTTAATTCAGTCTTATCTTTTAATATTTTACCTATTTTAGCATCTTTATTAAAAGTTCCTCCTACGACTCTACTAGAACCTACTTTATTTACTGCTTTTAAACTAAGGTCATAACCTACTTGTGCTGGTTTACCTTTTGTGTTTTCTAGAAGGAGTAATCCTTCATCTACTATTTGTTTTGCGTTTAACATATTATAAATTTATTAAAATTCTTCTGCTATTCCAACTGCTTCAGCTAATATAAGTAAAAAACCTCCAATTTCAAAATCTTGGAACATAATAGCTACACCTGCGAATATTCTAAAAACTGATTTAATCATACTGAGTCTGAAATGCCAATTTGTTTTACTTTCTTTTTGTTGCATATTATTACATTATTGATCTTTTTAAATAATCAGGTACCGCTTCTGAATCTTCACGTTCCCATGGGTATACTATCCATATACTTTCAGAGACTAAACTATAGTAAAAATTAGGTTCAACTATAGCTGTTTGTTTATAATGAATAGTAGCTGTAGAAAATAATTGATGATATTGTTTAAGAGTTACTCCTGAGTCACATATATCATCTACTATTAGAATATGTTCATATTCTTCACAGTCTCCCATTATATCAACATATGGTAAATTAAGTTTATGAGAAAGCAATACAGCTGGAATAAGTCCTCCTCTAGGTAATCCAGCTATTGCTTCTATAGATTTGCCACTAGTTTTAATTTGGTGAGCTAAACTTACAACAGCGTCTTCAATATTATTCCAGGTTAAGTATATTTTATTCATTATCTATTTTATTTTAAATTTCAACAATAAGATTGAAGATTTAATTTAATCATTTCTAATACTTCAGCTTTAGCAGTACGACTATGATCAGCAAATACTCCACTTACTTCACTTGTAACCATTGATGCTCCTTGATGTTTAACCCCTCTACAACTAACACATTGGTGTCCAGCATGTACTATTACCATCACACCTGCGTTATCTTCACAAACAGTATTTACAGCGTTATGAATAGCAACTGTAAGTTGTTCTTGGATAGCACCTCTACGAGCAAAATGTTCTACAATACGATTTAATTTACTTAAACCAACTACTTTACCTTCTTTACCTGGTATATAAGCTACGTGTGCTTTACCTAAAATTGCTTGGTGGTGATGAGAACACATACTAACAATTGGAATATCTCTTTCTAATACAATACCTTCATATCCATCAGATGGAAATGATGTAATGTCAGTTGGTAATTCATATCTACCTTTCCATAAATCAAATACATATGCTTTAGCTACACGACGAGGTGTTTCCATACTATTTGGATCATTTCTCCAATCAACACCTAACGCATCTAAAAATTTACCATATGCTGTTTCAGCTTCACCTACAATAAGCCATTTTTCATTATCTGTAAGTGAACGATGGAAACCATCTTCAATACGTGATTTTAATTGTAATGAAATACCATTTGCAAAACCAGGTTTAGCAGTTTCTAGAGCTTCAATATCTGCTACTGTTCTTCTTTTATTTTCCATCATTCTTATTTTCATTTAATTTATTAATATCTTGTTGAGTTTCCAAAAGTTTTAAAGCGACCATAGTGTTAAATGTAGCTATTTGATCCCACAGTCGTTGTATTTCTTTTCTAGATTTTTCTAATTGTCTATATTGGTAAATCTGTAAACTCATAAGTAATAAAGCTATACCTGTATAGACATTATCAGGAGTTATTGTTATATTCATTTTTATCTTTTTTGTTTGAATAGGTAGTAGCTAACCATAGTAAACCTAAAGGAATACTAAATGTAGCTACTAAACCTAATATTAAATTAATTATTTTATACATTAAGTGTTTTATTCCAGGCTGCAATATGAAGACGAGTCAAACCTCTAAATCTATATTTTTTAGCCATTTCTAAACAAAATTGAGTACGTTCTTCAAAATTAGATACATCATCTAATCCTGGCATACAAACCAAGTTGGTAAGAGGTATGCTAAATGGTATGACAAAGTCACGAAATAATTCTTGAACATCTTCTTCATTAGATATAACAAATTTAAATTGATAATTTTTATGTTCCATTACACGTTTAATAGCAGCTTCATTAATACGCTGTTTAACATCCATACCTGAATTAGATAACTTAGGTGAACAGTTGATTTGATCTATAATTTTAAATAAATCATCTTCAATTACTATTGTACCGTTTGTTTCTATTTCATTATAGTTATGCCTTACAATTAAATCATTCTCCGGTAATCTCCAAGCATATTCTTTACCAGGAAGTGTTGTTGATGGATCTACTTGTAATAGCCAATACTTATGAAAATTAACAATAGCTTCTTGATGTCCTTTAATTGTAGGTTCTCCACCTGTCCAAATGATATGAATAATACCATTTAATATATCATCATAAACACCTTCATCTTTCCAACGTTTAATTAAATAATCAAATTCTTTATCTTCGCCTCTCCATAACCATTGACTTGTTGAATCACAAGTCCAAGACGCTTTACCTTCTAACTCTAAATCACCTTTAAAAATTTCACCATCTTCTAATGATGCTTCTTTTAAAAGATTATTTGTAAATGCTCTACTCATACCACAAGTCAGATTACAAATACCTAAACGAACAAAGTATGAAGGTACTCCTGATGAAATACCCTCACCTTGGACAGAGTAGAAATCAGAGCTTATTAATAGTTTTTTAGGATCTATTTTACTCATTTTTTCTTACGTTTTAATTGTTTTTCTGAAATTGTTTCTCCTTCAAGACCTCTAATAATACTGTCTGAGATAGTTTTTGTAGATTCAACTACTGGTTCTGGTTTACGAGTTAATGATTTCCATTCTGTTTTGGAAACAAAAATCCACTCCCTTCCTACCATGTTGTCCGCTTTAAAGTCATCTAAGCGAATAATTGTTCCTGTTTTGACATTTTTAAGACACTTCATTGGTTAAATCCTCCATGTTTTTAGATAATTAAATATATGTTGTAAAAGTTGGGGTTCCAAAAGAAACCCCAATATGTTTAAATGTGTTTTTGAGTCAGCACATAATCCTAATATATGTTGAAATTCATGCATTATTTATTATATTCGTTTAATACTTTTTCTACTGCTGTTTTAGCTACTTCCCAACGTACAGGTCCTGTTTCATCAGCATAAGCTACAGGATCAGGACGACCTAGTTTAATAAATGCTTCAATACGCTCTACAGATGCTGCTGATTTATAATCTGAATACCATTCTCCTTCAAACCATATTGGTTTATAAGAAGTATTTGTACGCCTATAAACTTTATCAAATTCTAAATCTAGTATTTCACAACATTTTAAACCATCTTCTAAAATACCAAATTTATCAGTATTCAAATATGGAGTATAATGTGATACTAATTCTGAATCCCAATTACCAACTTTAAATGCTTCAAAATCAGCATCTCTAAACTCTTGTCTACAATCAGGATAAATAGCGTGATCACCAGCGTGAATACCCATTGCTATAATACATTCTTGTTTTTTATCTTTAGTCGCTTCTGATAATGCTACCGCTTGAATAAGTGAAGCAAATATCTTATTACGATTAGGAACAACAGTATCTTTCATATTGTCTTGTTCGTAGTGTCCTTCAGGTACATCTTTACCACCTGTGACTAAAGCTGAATTAAGTAATTGAGATAAACCATCCAACTTAATAATCTGATGTGTTACTTTTTGTCCTTTAGATTTTAAATATTCTACTAATGATTTAGCACGGTCTAATTCTACTTTATGTTTTTGACCATAATCAAAACCTAAAGCTGTTACTTGATAACCTTTAGCTAATAGATGAAGTAATAATGAACTAGAATCCATTCCACCTGAAAGACTTAAAACTGATTTTTTCATTTTTATTTTAAATTAAAATGGAAGAGTATTATCTTGTGATTCGCTTATCTTCCGTTCAAGCGATTTTTTTGATTTTAATTCGTATTGGATTTTATCAGTGTTGATAATATCTCTATAATTTGGATTATTAAAAAAAGCCATTAATAAATTTTCAGTATATAAATTTACAAGACCTGAATATTTAGGATTTGATATTTCTCTAGTTTGTACTGGTGAATTTTGTTGTCTAGCATATTTAGCTACTTCTAAACCTAATGTTGGACCAGCTGCTCTACCTAAATAATCATAAAGTGATTGTGTATTATTTAACATATTCTTTAAATTTATTTACATTAAAGCTAATATCATCAATTCGGTCAGATAAATCTTTTTCAAAATAATAAGCTAATTTTTCTTTTGGTTTCCAATTTATACCACTATCTGTGTAATGTTTACCTTCTGCTCCTACTAGGATAGGATTAGATGTATCTACTGATTTGATAAATTTCCAATCTTTATAAGCCATAAATTCTTGAGGTAAAGAACAACCAAGTAAATGATGGTAGAATGTTTCTCTAATAGTTTTATTTTCAACTAATTTTCTAATAAATTCCATTCTGCCATACATTTGATTCTTTAAAGAATTATCATATCCTAGTTCTTGATAGGCAATGCTAGAATGATTGAATGCTATATGTTTGTAGCCTAAATCAACTAATGTTTGATATGTAGTTATTAATTCACCTATTGTTTTGCCTTGACATACAGCCATTAAATTAACATCAATTTCCTTTAGTTTATCACCATAATTTATCATCCAATGTTTTGCACTTCTAATAGTTGAGGTTGAATCATTCCAAGCGTCAGGAATAATGAATACATTAGGATGAATAAGACTAATTTTTTCAAGTAAATCTTCTATTGTATGATCTACTCCTTCAAATAATCCATTATCCATTATAATGAATCTTTTATCTATTCTTGATTTTTGAAAGAATAATCTATACTGCATTGATTCATCTATTAAGTGAGGAAGACAATAATCATAATCATTCCATTTGTAAGCATAATCCATTAAACTAAGAGGTAGTTCGTGTGATATTTTCATTTATAATGTTTTAGTTGTTTCCTTAATTTTTCTATTTGAACTGATGCCCACCATTTTCCCATGTTGCCTGATGGTTTAAATTCATCTTGCCAATATTTAATTTTTTCTAAAATTGGTTTATTATGTTTATGAAGTATATCTATATCATAAAAACTATCATTCTCCAACATAGCATCATCCCAATGTCCTTCAGTATATGGAGGTGGATTTTCTAATTCATATTTATTGATTAATTCTTTTTGGAGTTGTTTACTTAATTTAGCCTTCATATATAGCAGTATTTTTAGCGTGTTCCATGAATTCTACTCTCGCTATTTTAACTCTACCGCTTGTTTCCTCTTGAACAAATGTATTTAATTTCTCAAATATAAATTTAGCAAATTGTTCTGCTCCAACAGCTGGAATGACTCTAAGCTGAATTATACCTAGTTGATCCATTGTTTTAAATCCACCTATTCCAGGATCATCCTCTGCAATAATTGTAGTATGATCAAACATGTAGTCCATCCATTCTTTAGGATTCATATTATCAATAGTACCTTTAGCACGTTTCATACCTCCAAAGTCCCAAACCCAATTTTTTTCATCTAATTCACCTTCAAACCATACTCTAAATGATACTCCATAACCGTGGAGAAAACGACAGTGTGTACCTTCTGCTTTCCATTGACGAAACACACAACTAAATCCGTCAAATAATTTTGTTGATTGAAATTTACTCATATACTATATTTTTTTAGATCTTCCGCGTTTTTGTTTAGTTCTAAAACTGTAATTTGTTTTTATTAATATATATAATTCTTTTAAGGTACCCTCGAAATCTTCCATTTTTCTTTCTAAGTCTTCTTTTTCTATTTCAAATATACTAGTTATAGATTTAATATAATTTTCTAAACGTTGTGGTTCATCTTTTTCAAAATCATTCATTAATCGTCTCCAGCGTTCTCTATATATTGATTGTGATTCATGTCTACTAGCAGGATCAACAATATGTCCTGTTTTTTCTTCCATTTCATGAATAGCATATTGTGCCTGCCAATAATATGAAGAAAAATCAAAATCTCCATTATCAATCCTAGCATGTAATGCATCTTTGGATGATAATGGAGACTTCTCTTTAAATTTTCTCCACCAAAAGAATTGGTTGTATTTAATAGCCTGTAATTTGGCTATTTCTCTATTAACAGTTTCTATAGAATGTTTCACCATAACCTTTATTATTAATTAAATATAATTAATTTTCTTTGGTCAAAAATTCTTTATTTATTTGTGTACTATCTTTATGGTGTTTAGGAATATAAGGACAATGTTTACATTTATTACCACAACATTCTCCTCTCTCAATGTGGTAGAGGGCAGTAAATACTACCCTCACCCCATCCATATAATAATGTATATCCTTTATAAATTCAACCATCACCTATTTGTTTTAATACTATAATATAAGCTGTTAACTATATTTTGTACTAGATTATCACTTTTCATTTTATACTATCTCACAAGCGCCTCCAGCACACGCGGCTTGGTCCATTAACGCTGTATCATCGCTAAATTCAACAATCTTACTTAAATCAATATTATGTAAATATTTAGCCATTTCATCAAATTGTTCTTTAGTAATATCTTCAAATGGTGCTTGAGTATAAGTACCTCCAAAATAAGGTAATACTGATAGTCCATTAAATGTTTCTTTATTTTCCCACATCCATTTGCCTACTTGTTCCCACTCACCTTCTTGAATTGATACAGTCGCTGATACGTTGTTTGTATTTGCTCCTTTGCGATGACCTTTTTTAACCCACTGTACATTAAATTTCTTAGTACGCTCAAGCATATCAAGTACATTTTCAGTTCTTAAAATAGAACCTTCTGGTGCTTGTTGAGGTACTGAAATTACAGCTTGTATTGTTGGTTTAAAGAAATCATCTTCAACTAGTTCAGGATGGTTAATTGCAAGGTAAGAGTAAATTGCTTCATTTTTACCTACTCTGATTCTACGAATATAGTAATCATTATGCCAAGCATGAATTCCAGATGCAGTTCCTAATACTAATGAACTAGTACCTGATGGTTTAACTGTAGTCACACGAGATGCTTTGTTTACTTTTATAATATCAGCAACACGAGTATTTTCTTCTTTAGCTAAATCAGCTGCTTTCTTTAAATCATAATTCAAGATAACTCCAGAACCAATACCTGTCATCCCAACACCTAATAAAGCTTCTTTTTCAGTTGTTTTTTGCCATACTTCTCTTAAGTAATGGAAATCAGTATATGCTGCTTGTAAAGTTCCAATAAAAGAACCTACACGTACTCTTTCGTTTAAATCTTCTTGTGATTCAATATTTGAAACATTTACTTCACATAGATTACAGAATTGGAAAGCTTTAAGAGCAATCTCACAACATGGATTTGTTCCCCACTCTTTATCATTACTAAAATAAATACCTGGTTCACCTGAGTTACTTAATTCAATTTTTTTCCATAATTTGAAAAATTCACTTTCAGTAATTTTATGACGCATAACTACAGCTGAGTTATTTGCTCTTCCACGTTGTGGATTTTGTTCCCACCAATTTCCAAACTTACAAGTTAACATATCTTCATCATCTAAATTAAATAATGAAATTAATGCTGCTCTTCTAATACCTCCTGATAGTACTGCATCTGCAATATGGCAAGCCATATCATGAGCATCTATTGATGTTAGTTTATCACCATTTTTCTTACGTTCAAATACCTTTTGTAAATTAAATAAACATTCTTTTAATGGTTCAGGGCCAGGTGCTTTACCACCTACAGTAATTAACTGAGCGCCTTTAGCTCTAATATCTCTAAAGTCAAATGTTGGAAGTGGAGCTCCTTGAAAATATGCTTTACAAAGCATTCTAACAGCATCAGCCCATCCTTCAATACTATCACCTACTAAATATCTTTTATGTTTAGTTGGTACTTTAATTTCAGGCAAATTATCTATATGATGTGTTTGTACACTATATCCTACTCCACATCCACTTAATAGTAAGAACATTATTTCGCTAAAAGCACGCCAATCATCGAGAGGCAAAAAAGAACAATTAAATATACGAGCATTATTAAGCTCAATGGGCTTACCCGCGAACTGTAATGAGCGCATAGATGGTAAAACTTTTTTATCATATACTAATTTATAAGCATTTTCAATTTCATCTTTTAATTGGGGGAACTTTACTTGATGCATTTCTTTGTTTCTTGTTACTAACTCTTCCCATGTTTCTCTTCTGTTTAATTCTGGTCTATACTTAGCATACTTCATATAAGTAGTTATTTCGCTAAGGATACTCTGTGTTACATCCATTTTTTGTTATTTAATAGTTAAGTGTATGATGTCATAGTCATTTTCATGACTTTTTATTTTTTAATAAATCTTTAAAGTAATCGACTGTCTAGTTCAGTCATGTTGATATACAGCATAAAATCTTCAAATATATCTTTAGGAACACCATCTAATGAATTAGAATGTTCTTGAAGAAGTGTTGATGAAACTGTATTACTTGTATTCTCTAAAATCAATGAATTGAATTTATTAAATACTTCAATCATTAATGTGTTTTCAGTATAGTCACCGAAATCTTCATTGTCTTGAAGATATTGATCCATTAATTTTTCTATTCGTTTTTTAGAGAACTCCATTTTTGTAAAGTTTTTTTACTTCTTTAATTATATATCTGGTTAATTTTATAACTGTTTCTTTTAGCTTTTGTAACAAAGCTTTTTTCTGTTGTCCTATACGTAATCCTTCAAATGGAACACTAACATTCTTCATTTGGGGTTCTAAATATTGACGATAGGCCATTCCTGCTAGAAAAATGAATTTATCTTTTTGGAGATTGTAACCTTTTTGTTCTAATTGTTTTTTAACAACTTCAGACCACGCCTCACGATCAGGTGCTGGTAGATCTTTTAATGTTAAATTATATGGTGCTATGGTTTTATTTAGTGGTACTAAATGGTACTTAGCAGATATAATATATATATGATTTGAGGGTGCTAATTTTTTAGCATATTCTAATTGTTTTTTAAACAAATCAGAATTATATAATTTTTCGGCAGGCATTGACTTTTCTTCTTTACCTGCGGAACATGAAACTAATACAACTGTACTCATGGGTATAAATATGGATAAATTAACTATTGTTATTAAGTTCAAAAAACTTTTTCTTTAAAATATCACGATCTACTGAGTCAAAATTATCATTTAATTTAGTTGGTTTTTCACGTTCTAGTGTTTCTTCATCTAGTTCATTATTATCAATATGTATATGGCCTGTAGAAGTGTCTATGACAGCTGAATAAGTTATACCATCCATTCCATATCTATTTTTCATGACATGGAATCTACCTGTACCACCTGCTTTGTCTTGACGTCGACGTGATAATGATAATGCAAAATCAGTAATCATCATTTTATTGTATGAACCTGCTGCTTTATCACCTTCAATAATATTATCGTTAGCACCAGCTCTATTAACCTGACTAACACTCCATATTGGTAAATTTAATTCACGTGCTAAACCTTTAGTAGCCATATATACATCATCAATTTCTTCTTTACGTTCTTTACTTGATCTATCAGCGCGTAATAAATCAATATAATCTATAAGGATTAAATCAGGTGACTGATCTAAATCTCTACATTTCTGTATATGTGATTCAATAGTACTTATAGTCGCTTTACCCATCGGATATTCTTTAATAACCAACTTACCGGATAAATTAGATACAACAGATTCAACGTTTTTTCTATGTTCTTGAATTGTATTAACTGGTATATTAGTGAAACAAGCATCATACCTTTTACCAACATAAGCTTCACTTAATTCAAGTGTGTAATGATTAACATTAAATCCAGCTTGTATAGCCGCTGCTCCTAAGGCAACTAATGACCAACTTTTTCCACCTCCTGGACCTCCAAATATTAATCCAAGATCACCACCACCCAAACCACCTTGTAATAAACCATTTATAACAGGCCAAGGTGTAGCAATTGGATTTCTATATTCTTCACGATATCTATCTTCAACATCCTTTTCATACTCATGACCTAAATTTTTATCCATTCCTGCTTTTAAAGCATTATCAACAAGCGCTCTAATATCATCATACATACCTGATTGTAGTAAATCAACTGATGTTAATAGTGCTTTTTTTAATTGTTGATTTTTACAAAAATTACTAAATTCAGCTTCAACATAATCAGCATCTTCATTTGATGTTTTATAAGCTTCTTTAAGTTGTTCTACTACTGTTGTTTTTAATACTTCATTCTCAATCTTTTTTACTTCAATATGAAGTATATCAAGTGTTGGAGTTGCATGCCATTTATCAAAATATTTAGTGATAGTTTCTACTAACCATTGATGTGCTTGATTATCAAAGTAATCTGGTGTTACTACATCTCGAATATTAAGTAGAAATTTTTTATTTTTTAAAAGTGAACTAATCACCTTAGTTTGAAAATTCAAACCATATTGGTTTAATTTTGAAAATGTTGTCATAACTTATTTTGTTTTATATACTTGAAGATAGCTAAATATTTCTGAAAGCCAAACTTCTACATTAGGTATTGAATTACCAAGCTTATCTTCATTGTACAGCTTTAAAAAATGTAACTTATCTATTTTATTAGGTTCATTATGTATTACTTCTTCTATCTCAATAATACTATTCTCAGGCATAATTGGATCTGATAGATCCATTAATTCTTGATTTATAAGTAATTGTTTTTTAAAATTAACAATATTACCATACAAACCATGTTCATTAACTAATTCTGTAGATTTTTCTAAAATACTCTCTAAAGTAACAGCGTTGGTACTTTCTAATTCAGGAAATAATTTAAATAATTTTTTAGGTCCTAATCCTTTTACACCGGGTATATTATCTGAATTGTCACCCATTAGTATTTTTTGGTTAAGATAATTATATGCTTCTAAACCATATTCTTCTTTAACTAACTTAGGTGTATAAAACTTTTTCTTAATAGGAGAATATACTGTTACTTTAGGAGTTACTAATTGTAAGAAATCTTGATCTGCTGACATGATATAAACTTCATCTTCAACTCTTTTAGTTATGTATCCGATAACATCATCCGCTTCTACTTTATCAATAGATAGTAAACCAACAGGTAAACATCTTAGATATTGAACTAAACGTACTAATTGATTTTCAATTGATTCAGACTCATCATCTTTATCATTAAATCCATCCCAATTAGTTATACGTTGAATTTTTCTATGAGCTTTATACTCAGGAAATAAATTCTTCTTATTAGTAGTACTGCCTGTACCATCAAATACTAGAATTACTCTAGTAGGTTTAATATGCCTAATAGCAAAACCAATTGATTTTAGAAAACCAGTGAGCCCACCAATGTGGGCTCCACTAGGATTCATATGGTTAATCATGGCGAAACTCCTAAGAAATGTATTCATAGAGTCTATAAGAAGTACTCTACTATTTAAATGTAAAGGTTCGTCTTTGGCACTTGTTATACCATCAAGCATCTGCTTGAACATTTTATTCTTCGTCATTATCTATTTCTATTGTAGGTGAAATACTGATACTTTCTTCCCATTCACTATTATCTTCAGTAATTTTTAATTCATCCACATTAGTTATAGATTCTGAAAACCACTCATGAGCGTGTTGTTTTTTATATTCTTTTGTAGCATCTGGATCATCTTCAATAAAACCATGTGGTGTTACTATAACAGTTGATGATGTAGCTACTCCACAATCAGCGTGAATTTTATCTATAGATACTTTTGTACGTTTAGCAAACTCAACTTTTTTACCTTTATGTTGAGCATGTATTTTAGATGTACCACTATTAGTCACATTACCAAATGTAATTACAATTGAAGCGTCCCAATACATTGTATTACCACCTTTATTAGTCATTCTTGGTTGACTCATAGGTGTAAGTGCTGGTTGAACTCCTACTTTATTAATTAC
>B570J29032_109958485_pt1 | contig 13114 bp, 12 predicted proteins | sample LakMenEpi16Nov12_FD_29032 | JGI IMG/M metagenome (IMG submission 29032)
CCAAAGGGTGATTTTCTAAATCGGGATAAACCCAACTAATGCAATTAGTTCGGCTCATGCTTCGCCTTCTAATGCATAACTTGGGTTTATTACAAATTTTTGATCATTCAACCCATTATTTCAGTAATCTAACCAAACTCTTAACGTTATCAGTTTGGATAAAATCAGGGTTCTTCTTAACGGCTTCAATATTATCAGACCTTGAATGAACATTCCAAACAGCTACACGAAGTTGATTAGCATGCGCAATTCTTATTTGGTCTTGAGTTATATTGCGGTTTGAAATAGTTATACCATAAAATCCTTCAGTAGAAGCGATAGAAAGTCCAGTTTCAAAATTTGGTGGATTAATAAACAACCTAGACTCATGATTTATGTTTCGAAACATGGTTAAAAAATCTTTTATAGATGATTCGATATAAACTTTGTCTTGAATTTGATACTTTTTAAGTGTTTTCAAGACTGCATTAATATATGTTCTATAATACAGATTTAAATTTATCGAGTTGGTGTATAATTTGCAGTCAAAAGTAAATTGATAATTGTGTAAATCATTCAATCCTTCGAATATTTGATCTAATGATCTTATTGAGTATTTGAGATAAGGTGTTTCATTATAGATTGCATGTTTTACTTCGTTCCAATTCATTGAATGAATTTTACCTTTAATATTAGTCTCGTCTGACAAATCCTCACTATGATACAAAACCAACACACTATCCATCGTCATTTGAACATCAAACTCAGTGCCATCTGCTCCGAGGTTCAAACACTTTAAAATTGCTTCATAACTATTCATGGGGTAATTACTATCGATCCCCATACCACCGTGTCCTAAGACGGTAATTTTATTCCCGTTTAAATTTTGTATACTAAATTCTTTTTTTTTACAAGAATTAAGGCTAAATAAAAAGATAAAAAGATATAGTTGTTTTTTCATTTTATCATTTTAAAAAGAATAACCAATAGTGATACCTGCCCAATGCCTAAAATATCTGTTATATTCAAAAATAGGGGAATAATGAAATCGAAAAACGAAACCTTTACTGTTTTTTTGATAGAAGTATCCAACCAGCAAAACACTGTGAAAATTTAGCAATCGCTTTGGTAAATTATCAGATGGCCTGGCCTCCACCATTGTAGAGATAACCTGCCCTAATCCAGCTTCTATTTTGTGTTTGTCTCCATAATTTCCATTAATTGTTAATGGAAATTGTAAATCTGGGTTAAATTTAAGTCTATAGTCTTTCAGTTGATACGCACTTATTCCTCCTCTTATTGTTATCATTTTTTTGGACTCATTAAAAATAGCTCTTTCATAATTTATAGATCCATAGCCACCAATTCCTAAAACCTCTATGTAAACTGCTTGAAATGTTCTTTTAACAGAGTCTTTCTGTCCCATTACATCATAATTTAAAATGTATAGAAATAGAAATATAAGAGAATTTATTTTCATTTAAAGATGGTAATATATTTTATTTGACGCTTAACAAAATACGCATTTGAGATTTAAACAACAACAGAGTATATAAACATGCTTTTAACTTAAAATCTTAAATATTCGAAAATTTTATTGATTACGATTTAACGTAAACAGCAAGGTTACCTGAAGTTAAAATGGTCATTTTGACGAGTTTTAGAGCTTTATATTTAGGATTGGTCGAAAAAAAGATTCTGTACTAAGAATTAACTTTAATAAAATAATAACTTAACAATTTTGCACTATTTTAGGTTTAAAATTAATTGTCTCACTATGTTAAGGATTTCGTTAATTATTTTATTTCTTCGCATTGCAATCGTTAAATCACAATGTCTAAAAATTGAAAGTATTTTGGTTGACGCTTGTAATAGCGGCGCAGCTTGTACACCTTCTACATTAGCGCAAGAAAACCGAAATGAAATGTTTATATTCAGTGTTGGCAGCACTTCCATTAATACCGCAAGTTTAACCGTTAATTGGCCAAATAATAGTTTCCAAGGTTGGAAAACCCCAGATGCTTATACTGCAAGTAACGTTAGTTTAATTAACTCAACCATATTAGGTTGCGGATTATTGATTGAACCTACTAACAGTGTAATTCCGGCTAATAGCAAAGTAATTGTGGTTTCCGGTTTTAGTATGTGTCCTTTAGGTAATTCATTTGCTGCACTCACTGAAACGCTTTATGTGTTATTTCAAAATAACCAGGCCGGTACAGCCGGGCATTTTAAAAATTTCTGTGGAATTAATATTGGGGTAGGGCCCAGCACAGTTTGTCCTACTACTACATTTACGCCACCACCAACCACCTGCTGTGATGGAACCGCAACCTTTAACCGATCTTTAACCATTTCATACGCACCGTTAAGCTGCACAAACACTGCTGTATTTGACATTCGTGAATTAACCAATATTTTTGGTACAAGTGGCGGAACATCCAATCAAAATGACGGAGCTGCTGTTTTTTATGATAATAGCATGAATCCATCCTACCTTAACATTGGTTGCCAAGCTCCTTTTATACCGCTATCTATTGCAGCTTCCGGCCCTACTATGGCAATATGTAATCCAACGAATGTTGTGGTTACTGCATCAGTTGTTGGTACTTATTCTACATTTGTTTGGACTGGTGGAATGGGCTCGTTTTCAAATCCCAGTTCTTTAACCACTACCTACACACCTTCTCTACTTGAAGGTGGTGCCATAACACTAACATGCACTGCTAGTAAACCTTGCGGAACAACTACCGCAGTTTCAAGCACTGTTATTACAATTAATGTTAATAATGCCCCCGCTTCGCTTAATGTTTCTGCTACCAACAACGGCTTTATTTGCAGCGGTAATTCAATTACGCTGTCCGGATCTGTTAGCAACGCTTCTTTAACAAGTGGCTTAAGTTATACATGGCTACCGGGTGGAATTAATTCATCTAGTTTGACTGTAAATAGTGCCGGCATTTATTCTTTAATAACTCAAAACGCCTGTGGACAAACTAATTCGCAATATACTGTTAACTCAGGTGTAGCTCCAACTATTAGTCTATCAGCTTCAAGTACATCCATTTGTGCAGGTTCAACAGCTACATTAGTTGCAACATCAAGCTCACCCACGTATACTTGGAGTAATGGTTCAACTTCTAATAGCATTGTTGTAACACCAAGTAATACTGCGTCTTATTCGGTCATAACTACCAATACTTGCGGTAGCAGTAGTGCAAATGTGAGCGTTAATGTTATAGCAATACCAACTTTGCAGTTAAGTAATTTAAACGTTAACCTATGCTACGGAACAAATACCATTATTATAGCATCTACAAATTATACTAACAATTTAAATTGGAGCACAGGCGCATCTTCAACACAACTTAATATTAACAATTCCGGAGTTTATACAGCAAGCGTAACTAATGTCTGTGGCAACGCTGTTCAAAATGTTACGGTTAGTATTTATCCTGAGTTAAGTTTGGCTCCCCAAGGCAATTCTGTTATTTGTAACACAAATTTAACAAACTATTCTGTTGCTTCATTACCAGACGCTGTTTATAATTGGGCAGGCGCTTCTATTATTGGGCCAACCAATCTAACCAACGCACAGTTAAATGCCGGAGGAATATATACTGTATCTGTTACTAACACTATTACAAACTGTAGCAATACAGTTACATTCTCCGTTAATCAAGTTAACACCAATGCGCTTTTTAGCGCAAGCAGTTTGAGTGGTGATGCACCATTAAGTGTTAATTTTAATAATTTATCATCGGGTGCAACTAATTATGTTTGGAGTTTTTCAAATCTGGGTTCATCAACAAACACCAACTCCGCCTATACGTTTAATAGTCCAGGAATTTATACAGTAACTTTAGTTGCAAGTTTAAATGGCACTTGCAACAGTATTTACACTCAAGAAATCACCGTAAACGAAGGTTTAGGTATCATTCCTGAAGTTGTAACGGCTAATGGAGATGGCAAAAATGATTTGTTTCAGATTAAAGGTTTGGAACGTTTTGTAAACAATCATTTACAAATTTATAACCGCTGGGGCAATTTGGTTTATGAAGCAAAACCTTATAAAAATGATTGGGCAGGCAAAAATAACGTAGGTATTAATTCAGGACTACTTCCTTCCGGAACGTATTATGTTATTTTGAATTTTGGTTCAGAAAATTCAGAGGTTTATAAAGGTTATGTTCAATTGCAGTACTAATCTTCCTTCTTCTTAAAATTTAAGCTTAAACCATTCACGCAATATCTTAGGCCACTGGCAGTTGGGCCGTCATCAAAAACATGTCCTAAATGACCATTACAATTAGAGCAAACAATTTCAGTTCTTATCATCCCATGACTGAAATCTTTAATTTTTTTAATACGGTCGCCACCACCAAGTTCGCCATCAAAACTTGGCCAGCCACAGTGGCCGTCAAACTTTTGAGTGCTTGTAAAAAGTTCTGTTCCGCAACCGGCGCATACATATGTGCCTGCTTCATAAAAGTTATTTAAAGCGCTTGTAAAGGGTCTTTCTGTTCCTTTTTCCCTTAAAACAAAATACTGCTCAGGCGTTAATTCTTTCTTCCATTCTGCCTCCGTCTTTGTTACTTTATTTTCCATGTTTGTATTTGTATTAGTTTCTTGTTTTGTAGGATTTGTCTGACAAGACAGATTAAAAGTGGTTAATCCACACAAAACCAAGGTTATTATTTTAAAATGGTATTTTCTCATGTAAGTTATACGAGTTCAATGTCATAACATTACAAGCTCTGGTTTGGTTTAAATTATTTTAACAAAATAACCTAATATTTGATTTCATACACTTGAGTTTCTTCAAAAGCACCTTCAGTGTGAACTAAGACTAATTTTTCGGGATATTTTTGAGCAATAGGAACAAGTATGTTATGCATCGTGTTGATGAAACCTGCAGCAGGATTGTTTGGATCTGTTCTTAATTGCCCCAACATCACATGCGTTACCTTATTCGCTTTAAAAAATACCAATGCACTGTCAGGGTTAGATTGGTTAGTTGCTGTATCACGTTTTATAACAGAATAAATTGGGAAGAATTTTTTTCCCTTACCATAAATAAAACTCATTGGCGCTTTACGACTTGCCACGAGTGCACTCGGAGGCAAATTATCTGCACACCATTCGCTACACTTTAAAAAGTTAATCCAATCTGGTGTGTAGCCATAATACTTTTCACCTTTTAAATTTTTACTAACAATGGGTAAATTTTTGGAGCTGCGTTTTATAGTTGAAAAGCTAAACGATAGCGTAACTGCTAAAACTATAACAGTAAGCCCTTCCAAGCCGGCGTTAATTTTTTGAGATATTTGATAAATCAGATAAAACAAAATAAGAAGAAGTACGGGCATACAAACTAAAATAATTCTTACCTGATCCCATCTGGCTTGCAGAATAATAAATGAAAATACAGTTTGAGTAAGGCAAAACAGAGCAATAAAAAATAAACTACGATTTGCTTTTTTATAAATGAACCAAACACCTATAATAACAAGAATTAAGGTAAAAAATCCACTTGCACCAAATAACGAAAACTGACTTGGCATTTCACCTGTTTCTGTTGGGAAAATCTGAACATTTTCTGAACGCCAGCCAATAATTTGATAAAACCGCTTACCCAGATATTGAGAAGTGTTTTCCATAAAGCGGGTCACAAAGCCACCAAAATCTTCCATACCCAAACTTGGATTGTACAAATCTTTTTGCATTAAAGCTTTTGCCTGACCTTTAAATTGATTAGGCACATTCCAGATGGCGGAAACGGTTAGTTCATATAATCCTTTAAAAATGCCGTAGCTTAAAATGGTCCATAAAACTGCTTTATAATTTTTATCAAGTAGAAAAAATAAAATAACAGTTGGCAAAGCTATCATACCAACGCTTCTGGCAGTACTTAGTAATAAAAGACTAAATCCGAAGAATAACCAATTTAAATATTGTTTTTTAATGTTAACTCCATTTTCTTTAATTTTATCATACAACTTAATGAAACTGTAAACCATTAAACTTTGAAGAAAAATGTAAAATGCCTCACTAAATGTCATGCTGGCAAAGTACAGTACCTGATGGTTAATCGCATGAAACAAAATAACAGGAATAAAAATAATTGCCGGAACTCGGTTGTTTAATGCTCTGTAAAGTAAAATGAGTCCGAGTAAATTAAATAACACCGAAAAACACTTAAACAAAATGAGATTAAAGCCAAAAACTTTAATAACAAGCGCCAATACCATGGGGTAGAGTGGGGCATTAAACGTGTGAAAGAACTTTGGAAATTCTGTTACATATTTATAGCCTGATTCTATATAGGTGGAATCATCGTTAGCTTCACTGATTTTAACGTTAAAAAGCAAAACAGAAAAAAGTAGACAAAGAAAAATGGAAACAAAGAAAAACTTTTTATTGTTATTGTTTAACCACGATTGAATTGCTTGGCCAATTTTTGAGACGGAAGCAGTTGAATTAACTTTTTTAGAATCCTTCATACCTTAATACAATGTATAAATTTACTATATTTTTTAAGATTCTTAGGTTAGAATTAATCAATACCTATCCCCCTAATTCTTTTCGAATTTTTTATAAGACTCTGTTATTCCTTTAATTACTGAAGAACTCAAACCATGATGCTCCATTTGATTTAGTCCGGTAATGGTAATCCCTTTAGGAGTAGTTACTTTGTCAATTTCCTGTTCAGGATGAGAATGATTCACTAAAAGTAATTTTGCTGCACCCATTACTGTTTGCGATGCAATGGCATGTGCCGTTTTCGCATCAAAACCTATTTCGATACCAGCCTGAATATTGGCGCGAATGTATCTTAAGGCAAATGCCGTTCCACAAGCACCTAAAACCGTGGCAGCATCCATTAATTTCTCATCTATAACCACAGTATTACCAAGTGCGTTAAACAATGTAAGTAGTTGTGAAGTTTGAGCCTCTTTTAAATTCGTGTAGCTTAAACTGGTCATACTCTCTTTTATAGAAATAGCTGTATTAGGCATGGCTCTGGCAACTGAACATTTATTCTTAATAATAGTTGAAATCTCTGAAACACTTACACCACTTACACATGAAATAAGTAAGTGTTTCGTTGTTAATGATTTTGAAATTTCGTTAAGCACTTCCTTTGCCTGAAAGGGTTTTACACAAAGTATTATAACTGTTGCTTCTTTTACGGCTTTGATATTGTTGTTACTAACATTTAAACCTAATTTAGTTAAATCGTCGATGCCACTTGTTTGACGTTTTGTTAGAATAAGTTGTGAAGCCTCATAAGTTTTACTGCTTAGCAGACCTAACGCAATGGATTTTCCTAAGTTTCCGCTACCAATGATACAGATTTTACCCATGATTATTCGGCAATAACGGTTATTTCTATTTTTGCATTTAAGGGTAAAGCACTAACCGCAATACAAGTACGTGTTGGCAATCGTTTCGAAAAATGCTTCACATACTCTTCATTTACCGCTGCATAATCTTGCATATCTGTTAAATAAATAGTTACTGCAACTATTTTATCCAATTCACTATTGTTCTCTTTTAGTAGAGTTTCCAAATTTTTAAAAATTTGTTGTAACTCTGATACAACTCCACCTGTAACCAAGGTGTTAGTTTCTTTAGATAAGCCGATTTGTCCGCTGACATATAAATTTCCGTTGCTTCTAATGGCCGGGGTGTATGGTTTTGACATAAAATGGGTTGGTTTTTGACTTACTGATTTTGATTGTGAGAATAAATGTGAAAAATTGGAAAATAATCCAATAATAATGAGTATATATTTTAACTTGATCACAGTTATTTTTTTTGAAATTAAATGTTTAGAATTTAATAGTTGATTTTAATTAAACAAAGTTTGTGCCTTTTTCAAAGCATTAGCAATTCCTTCTGATTTGGTTCCGCCAGCCTGAGCATAGAATGGCTGACCTCCGCCACCACCATTAATTTCTTTAGCTAATTCGCGTATGAGAACTCCTGCATTTAAATTTTTCTCTTTAACTAAATTATCGCTCAATATAATCGAAATACTTGGTTTTCCTCTCAACTCCTGACCAATCACACAGGCTAAATTTTGAACTTCATTACGCAACTCAAACAACAGATTTTTAGTTTCTTCGGCACTGCTCAATTCAATTTTTTCTACCACTAAATTAATACCATTAACACTTTTAATTTTAGTTTTTAGATCGGCCTTAATAGCACTGGCTTTTTCTTTATATAAATCCTGAAGTTGTTTTTGTAATTCAGCGTTCTCGTCTTGTAATTGTGTAATACTCTTAAGCACATCTTTACTTCCTTTTAAAACGTGTTTGATTTCATTGATTAAATGAGTTTGAGAATTAAAAAACTCCTCAGCTTTTAAAGATGTAATGGCTTCTATTCTTCTAATACCCGCGGCAACTGCACCTTCACTGGTTATTTTAAACATACCAATTTGTCCGGTTGCTGGCACATGGCAGCCACCACATAATTCAATAGAGAAACTTTTATCGAAAGTAACCACTCTTACAACATCCCCATACTTTTCGCCAAACAAGGCCATAGCACCGGTTTTTTTGGCTTCATCAATTGCCATAAGCTGGATATCTGCTGAAATATTTTCACGAATTTTTGTATTGACAATCTTTTCAATTTGATGAATTTCATCATCTGTTACCTTACTGAAATGAGAAAAATCAAATCGTAAGTGCTCGTCATTAACCAAGCTGCCTTTTTGCTCAACATGAGTTCCTAAAACCTGACGCAGAGCAGCATGCAAGAGATGAGTAGCACTGTGATTGTTGGTTGTTAATACACGTTCCTGTACATTTACTTTGGCAGTAAAAGTACTTGCTATTTTTTCCGGTAATTTATCAACGGTGTGAATAATCACTCCATTTTCTTTACGGGTATTTGTAACAACTATTTTATCGTTAATATTGTCTATATAACCCTTGTCACCAACCTGTCCGCCGCTTTCTGCATAAAATGGTGTTTTGCTTAACACAACATGATACTCTTCTTTGTTTTTTGCCCCGCCCTTGCCGGCCGGCAGGTTAACTTTTCTGAATCGAATAATTTTGGTTTCACATTCTAAATCAGAGTATCCCACAAAATCAGTTTCCTTCTCTTGTGCGTCTAAAATCGCTTTGTTCTCTTCAACATAAATCCAATCATCAGTATCTATTTTAGTTGCAGCTCTAGAACGGTCTTTTTGTTCTTGAAGCGCAATATTAAATTCTTTTTCATCAATACTTAAATCGTATCCACGTGCAATTAAACTGGTTAAATCAACCGGAAAACCAAAAGTATCATATAATTCAAATACAACTCTTCCACTGATCACTTTTTGATGTGCGGCATTTGTATCAATACAAACTTGGTCAATACGCTTTAAACCCACCTCCAAAGTTTTATAAAAGGATTGCTCTTCCTCCTTTATTACTTTTTCAATAAGTAATTTTTGAGTGTTTAATTCCGGAAAGGCTTCTCCCATTTGGTGGGCTAGGGTAGGCACAATTCGATACATAAATGGTTCTTTGAGATTCAAAGATTGATAACCATATCGAATCGCTCTTCTCAAAATTCTACGGATAACATAACCGGCACCTGTATTGCTTGGTAATTGTCCATCTGCAATACTAAATGAAATCGTCCTGATGTGATCAGCAATAACACGCATGGCAATATTTATCAATTGCTGTTTTTTGTGTTTTTCCTCTTCATGAATGATATATCGTAAACCACTTAAATCTTCAATTTTTGCAATTAAAGGCATAAACACATCCGTATCGTAATTACTGTGTTTACCTTGCAAAACACGCACTAATCGTTCAAATCCCATACCTGTATCAACATGCTGTTTTGGTAATTTAATTAGAGAACCATCGGCTCTTCTTTCAAATTCCATAAACACATTGTTCCAAATTTCAATCACATTGGGATGATCATTATTTACCAAACTTGCGCCATTTATTTTTTTTCTTTCTTCATCGCTTCTCCCATCATAGTGTATTTCGCTGCAAGGCCCGCAAGGACCCATGTCACCCATTTCCCAAAAGTTGTCTTTTTTATTGCCATTCAGAATCCTATCCTCCGGAACAAATTGTTTCCAAGTATCAAAAGCCTCTTGGTCAAATCCGAGTCCGTCATCTTTGCTTCCTTCAAAAACTGTTACATATAGGCGATCTTTATCAATTTTATAAACATCAGTCAGTAATTCCCAAGCCCAGGTAATGGCTTCTTTCTTAAAATAATCTCCAAAACTCCAGTTACCAAGCATTTCAAACATAGTGTGGTGATAGGTGTCAACACCAACTTCTTCTAAATCGTTATGTTTACCGCTTACACGTAAACATTTTTGCGTATCGGCTACGCGCGGGTATTTAATAGGGGAATTGCCTAAAAATATATCCTTAAACGGTGCCATACCACTGTTGTTGAACATGAGGGTAGGGTCACCTTTAACAACCATAGGTGCACTCGGAACGATATGATGTCCTTTACTTCTGAAAAAATCTAAAAAGGTCTGTCTTACTAAGTTTGCTTCCATAATATTTTGAATGGCGAAGATATAAAAAAGCCGAAAGGGTAAGATGGAATATAAGCTCAATTATCACACTAATTTTCAACCATTTTATTGACGTTGATTAAATTGAAAATCACAATTTGAATGACTTGTTAATAAAAAAAATGTTAAGTTTTGCTCTAATTAGTTTAGACATGTCAAAAAACACTTAACTTTGTATCGCAAAGCACTTTTATTATGGTGGAAAAAGATCAATTAGATGCCTTAAAGGACATTAGAAGTATGATGAAGCAATCTTCTAAGTTTCTTTCATTAAGCGGGCTTTCCGGTGTATTTGCCGGAATTTATGCCTTAGTTGGCGCCTATCTTGGTAATTGTTTTATTAACGATTTTATCCAAACCGGCGAATACCTCGAGGGATACACATCGCAGTATTTTCAATTATTAATAAAGCTATTGGTTGTTTGTATCGGTGTTTTAATGCTTTCTATCGTATCAGCTTTTTATTTCTCGAACCGAAAAGCCAAAAAACTTGGTCAAAAACTGTTTGACTATACAACTTTGCGCTTATTCATTAATATGTTTATTCCTTTATTGGCAGGAGGGTTATTTTGTCTGGCCATGCTATTGCATGGTGGGCATTTTGTTTTATTGGTTGGACCCTGTATGTTAATCTTTTATGGGTTAACTTTGGTTAATGGCAGTAAATATACTTTGCATGATATACGTTACCTTGGCATACTTGAAATAGTTTTAGGTCTGATAGCAGTATTTTATTTAGGTTATGGTATTATTTTTTGGAGCATAGGCTTTGGAGTATTGCATATTTTGTATGGCATATACATGTGGTTTAAATACGACAAACAATTATAAACGTGATTAACCCTAACATACATAAATTAAATAAAGCCTTTGAAAACAGGGTACGTTTGGGCATTATGAGTGTGCTAATGGTGAATGATAGTGTTGATTTTAATACTTTAAAGGATTTACTTCAAATTACGGATGGTAATTTAGCCAGTCATAGCGCAGCACTTGAAAAAGAAGGTTTTTTACACATTAAAAAAGAGTTTGTTGGTAAAAAAACACTTACAACCTATAGCGCTACTAAAACCGGTATTAAAGCGTTTGAAGAACATTTAGATGCACTCGAAAAATTAATTAAAAAATTAGACTGATTTTTTTTGACTTGTTACTTTGAAACACAAAGTACTTTTAAATATATGAATAATACGACAAGCTATCGCGAACAATTTGTAGTAATACTTTTAGCGCAGTTAACCTTTGTGCATACACTGATACAATGGCGGAGAAAGGCGTGGAAATTAAATCCAATTGATTATTTAAATTATAAAAAGGGAAGCTTAGGAAATGAGCTTGGATTATTCTATGCCAAAAACCATTTTACACCAGTTGGCAGGGCAGAGCGTCACGATGTATTTCATGTATTATTTGAGTTTGACACAAGCGTAAAGGCAGAATGTGAATTACAGTTTTTTCTGTTAGGTAATGGTAAATGGTCTGTTTTCACTTCTGGTACATGCGTTATTGCATTTATTCTCTTTCCATCATGGCTAAAGGATTTTAAATTAAGTTACCAAATCGGTAAACAATATGTGAATGTTAACCAATTGGATTTTTATAAAGAACTCAACACTGACCTTATTTACCTAAAAAAACGCTTGAAAAACAAATAACTCCTTATATGAAATCTAACAATTTAAAATCCATCCGTCTGAAACTTACTTTTTTCATGATTCTGTTAGCGCTTAGTGGCATAACAGCATTTCCATTGCAAACCGAGCTTGCCTTTTTATCTAAACACGTTGCTCTTTTTCCTTCCTTTATTCAACATTGGTTAATAGAGGTTAATGCGGCAATAAGCAACACACCGTCCATAGTATTATATGGAACAGATTGGTTAGCTTTTGCTCACTTGGTGATTGCCTTGTATTTTATTCCGGTTATTATAAATCCTTTGCAATATCAACTTAACATTAAAATGGGTATGATTGCTTGTATTGCAGTTTTTCCATTAGCATTTATCTGTGGACCAATTAGAGGCATACCATTCTTTCATCAAATAATTGATATCAGTTTTGGCTTTTTTGGTTTCATACTTCTACTAAACATTTACAACAACATTAATCAATTAAAATCTAAACTATGACTAAAAAATTGATCTGGATAAGTCTGTTTGCCATTGCCATGGGCTTTTTAGAAACCGCAGTAGTTATTTACCTGCGCTTGATTTATTACCCCGGTGGTTTTGAATTTCCATTAAAACCAATTGAACCAGCAATAGCTAAAGTTGAATTCATGCGAGAGATGGCAACTGTAATTATGTTAGTTGCTACCGGAATTTTTTGTGGTATAACTAAATTACAGCGTTTTGCCTATTTCGTGCTGGCTTTTGCTATTTGGGATTTATTCTATTACATTTTTCTGTTTATTACCATTCAATGGCCGCAGAGTTTGTTTACATGGGACATTTTATTCCTTGTTCCAATTCCATGGGTTGGTCCGGTTTGGGCGCCATGTTTACTCTGTCTGATTATGATAATTGGTTCAATTTACTTTATAAAGAAGATTGAACAAGATAAAAACTACCAA
>B570J29032_109958484_pt1 | contig 13084 bp, 18 predicted proteins | sample LakMenEpi16Nov12_FD_29032 | JGI IMG/M metagenome (IMG submission 29032)
GAAGTATTAATTAAAACAAAAAATAAAAAAATGGGAAAAGGTTCAACAAAAGGTCGTTACATTTGTAAAGTTGGTTTTTTAGATGTTTACGCCGCAGACACAATGAGAAAACAAGCAGGTAGAGGTGATAAAAAAGAAGTCGCTTCAACTACGTATCAAATCATACATAGTAAGATTATTAAAGAACGTGGATTTAAAACCAAAGACCAGGCGGTAGCCAAAGCAACAGAAATGATTGAAAACCATATGGTTGGTAAATAAAAGATAAAGTCGGATGAAAGTCCGACTTTTTTATTTAATCATCCCATTGCGATTCTGCAAAAGTAAAATCAAGACCAAAAGTTAATGATATAGTGTGTACATATCCCTCAAGATCTCCTCTTAACCAGTTTACAACATCGTCGTAGGTATCATCATATTGATCATCCATAAGATCTTCATATGATAGTTGACCATCATTTGTCTCAAAGTTACCATCTATAATATAGAATCCAAATTGAATTTCATTTTCCTCTATGTTATCATTAAAATTAACAACCCCAGTTATTTTAATTTTAAAATTATCGTTAGTGTTAATATTAAACCCAACTTTATTAAAGTCATCTTTAGTAACTGTAATATTATCAAGATAGTTCTCTAACATTTTTTTTGCGTTATCCTCACCACCAACAAATTCTAAATACCAAGATTTAATGTCGTCGACATAAATATCTAAACGTTTTCTTTTTAAATCATTCCAATCTGGAATTCTGGGAGGTTTACCTGAACCTGACTGTTTATTCCACACATTTATAAAATAATTTTTTAATGCGGAAATATTACGTTCCTCCTCTTTTAATATTTGTTTAATAAATTTTCTCATCCCCAAACAACATCTATTGATGTAAAATCTTTATTTATGTCAAAACCAAATGATTCCAGAACTTCAAATACAAATTTAGCAACAGTATTTTCAACCTCATCTTTAAAATCATAGAATTCTTGAAAATCATCAAAAGGATTTTCACCGGAAGAAAAATTTAATCTTATACCATCATCTTCACTATAAAATGAACCATCTAATATTGTGAAACTAACATCTAAAAAAAGTTTATTATCATCGTCTGTGAATTTAACATCATCAAAAACAACAGTTATTTTACCATCAGGTAAATTAGTTTTAATTTCCTCAATATCTTTTTCCGTAAATTCATTATGAGATAAAAAATTATCAATTGAATCAGTTTTGTAATTTGTATTATATCCCATATATTCCGAATATAATTCAACTACTTCATTTCTTTTTTTAGAAAGACCTAACCTGGATAAATTACTAATACGAGGTATTTTACCCATATTTTTTTCTTTATCCCACAATTTAAAAAAATAAGATTTTAAAGGATTTTTTTCTTCGGATTCATTTATTGTAGAATTATCCATTAGAGTATCGTAATTACTTATTTTACCTAATACACTTGGTTGGGTTTTATAAACATAACCCATATTGGTTAAATTATATTGATCAAGTAACCAACCAATTATTTTTCTTCTTGTTTCTTTTTCTGTAAAGTGTTTTTCTAATATGGTCCAGATTGCAGATGAAACCGCAGTTTCATTAACTTGGGTATTTAATTGAACCATAATTGTTCCGTTTGAATTTGCCAGGTAAATATAATACCCATCTTCAGATTTGTATTTATTTAAGTCATTATATTTTGAAAGCCAAGATTTTGCAAATTTGTTTTTTGGTAACATTTTACTCTCATTTAAATCTTCAATCACTATAGCTTCATCATCATCCTCAATAACACCAACATTATCACTACGTTCAATGTAAAGTTTATCTACAATAGGAAACCCCATTTTTTTAACATAACCAGTTAAAAATTCTTCCATTTCTTCTTCGGAATTAAATATTGAAAATAAAACGTCATATATTTCTTTTTGTATTGAAAGCCAAGATTCGGTAGATGAAAAAGTTAATTCGGGGGTTGTATTATATTCAGACATAAAAAGAATTGTGCCTTTTTTAGTTGCAAGGTAATACATGCGATATTTATCATTTTTCCATGTTTCTAAATTTCTTAATCTTAAAAAATTATTTGCTAACTCATATTTTTTAGAATCTTCGGTAGATTCTCGTATTGTCTTTCTCATATTATTATAATAAGCAACAAGTAATGGGTTATACGTTTCTATCATATACCTAATAAACGTGTCAACATCTTCCTGGTTAAGGTCAACTAAATCAATGTTATATTTGTAAAAAATATAATTTTCTAATGTTGCTTTAACTAATTTCCATTTAAATTCCTCAAGAGATTCAGATTCATAAAACATATAACTAATACCTTTTCGCATCATTTTCTCAAACTTATGGTGGTCAACTCTTCGTTTAAAGAAATTAGGAATTTTATTTTCGTCAAATTCCTCACTTAATATGTTTTTTATTAAACTTCTCATTTTTAAAAATCTCTTTTTTCTGCCATCCAAATTTGTTCAAAACTTCTTTGTAATTTTTCATCACTTTCTCCGGACCAGTGACCTTTACCTCTTCCTGTCGATTCTATCCAATCAAGAATTTCATCCCTATTGTAGTTTGGTAAATCTTTTAATAATTCAGATTCACACAATGTATTTTTGTAATCGTGTTCTTCAGCATCATCCAAATCATTGAATTGAATCCCAAATTTTTGTGATACTTCATCCAAATAATTATCTTCAAAATACTCTGTTAGTAAATGTAAAACTAAAGTTCTTCGTATATTAAATGTTGTTGATATTTTACTTACAATTTTTTTATCAAAGGATATTCCAGCGTAAGGTCCTATTTTTGTTTCTTCATCTTCATCATCATCCCACCCAGGTTCGTCACCACCAATAAAACCACCAACCTCTTTACCATTTAAACAAAATTCAATCCTTAAATCACCATAAGTTTTGGATTTATCAAAGTATTCAATCTTGAACGACTTAAATAATATATCAATATATTTCATTACAGAGGGTATTAAATTATCAGATACCTTTCTATATTTTCTTTCAACCGTCTCGTTTAATAATTTTTTTATTAAATGTCTCATATAATAATAAATACTTCAAAAAGAAGATTAAAGAACCTATATTTATAAAAAACTAAGATTATGGCACACCCATTAATACACGCTAAAAGTTCTGTAAAGAAGTATGGAGGAAAAATAGAAGATTATACTCACATTCACGAATGGTTTGATGAAACAAAAAGTTGGTACGGACATTCCTATCACAGGTTATGGAGACATCATTCTGAAGGTATATTTGAATGTGAAAAAATATTTGGTAAATCATTTGAAAATAGTGACGGAAAAACCGTTTATACCAGATATGTTGGAGAAGATCACGTTAAAGAAGATTGTTTCAATTATATACCATCCGCAAAAGAATGGATAAAGGCAATCCAGGACAAAGAAAAACCTATGTGGATGATGAGAACAATGGATCTTAAATTTGATGACTAAGTATTTATTAATATGAAAAATAAGTTTGTCCAAGTTTTAAACTTTTTAAGAGCATATAAAAAAAATTTAATTTATATTAATTTTTATAGTGATTATGATGGGGTTGATTGGAATGATTCATATAGTAATGTAAACCAAATGCCATCAACAATACTAAATGTTATTGTTGAAATAGTTGAAAAATACGAAAATCAATTATATCAGAATACCTCCAGTGATAGTGATTACTACGAAATAAAGGTATTAATTTACCCATTTGAACAAAAAATAGTTTTAAACATCTTTCAAGAAGAATTTGATTTTCAAGATAGTAACTATAAAAAAAATCTACCTGAAGATTCATTTATTTTAAATTTTATGAAAGAAAATAACATTTATAAAATTAGTACGGACTATAGTGGTAGTAATGATGATGGAGATTTAAATAATTTAATAATAGACGGGGAAGAATACCCACAGGCAAGATATTGGGGGGAACCTAATACTGATGCGGATAAAGTGTTCCACGAGATTTATAGTTATTTACAAAACGCATATAGTGGATGGGAAAATGATAGTGGAGCTAATGGAAATATTTATATAACTGAAGATGGTATATTAACTATTGAACACGAATGGGTTACAAAAGAAATGGTTGATTCCGGATATGAAATAATACTAACTAAAGATAATATGAGTGATGAAGAATAAGTTAAGAATGTTATTTGCCTATTTCAGAGCGTTTAAAACTGAAACAGTTACCTCAGTGTATACAATGGATCATACATATGTTGAGGAAGAAGGAAGGTTTTATATGCACTCATCTGATAAATACATAAAACCACAAGAACTAATAATTAATGTTATTGAAGAATTAATAAATTTAAAATCCACCAAAGACCAGTTTAATAAATATAACAATTACGATAATGATGAATATTGGTATTTAGAGATAACAATTAAACCATTTGAGAATAGAATAATTTTTGAAAGTGAATGTAAGTATGAAAAAACTGATAATTTTAATGAAGAATTAAAATTGGTTGATTTAAATAACACAAATCAAAAGTTTATAACAGAACTTATGAAGGAATATGAACTACATAAAATTAAAATAGGTTTTCATGGTAGATGGGGTGATGGTGAAGTTTATGAAATTGAATTTGATGGTAGAGATAAACAGATTACTAACGACACACCATTTTGGCTTGTTGTAAACAATGCTGTTGAAATTTTTGAAGGTACTTGGTGGAATGACCAAGAAGGTATAAAAGGAGATATAGATATAATTGGGGATGATGTATATATTGAAGGTAAAAAATATTATACCGAACTCGACTCAACAGAACTTAAATTAATTATAACACCAGATAACGTAAAAGAAAAATAATATGAAAAATAAAATAGAGGCATTTTTTAAATATTTATCCGCTTTAAAAACTAAGTCAGCAACAATATATTTACAATGTGATTGGAAAAATATAGATTATTGGGATGGAAACATTGAGACCGACAATAGAGGAGATATTAACTTACCACAAAATTTTGAATCCTACATAATAGACCTATATGACGAATATTCTGAAACTATTTATTCGGATAGTTTTTATGGTATTGATGGTGACTATTCCGAGTCGTATGACACCGTTGTTGAAATTGACGTACCCAAAAAAAGAATAACATTTAGAACCAATATTAGGGTTTATGATACGGAATCCGCCGGAACAAGTTATGAGTTTGAGGAAGGGGATTATAAAGCTTGGAAAGATATAATTAATGAATATTTGGATAGTTACAATACAGATACTATAAAAATTGAATATAATGGTAGTGGAGATTCGGGGGATTTAGGTGATGTGTATAATGACGAGACAAACCAAATGATTGATTATAGTGCCAGCATTGAAGATATATGTTATGACCTTTTAAGTGGTGATTTTAGTGGTTGGGAAATAAATGAAGGTTCTTCTGGTGAAATATTAATAAAAAGAGATGGAATATATGTTGAACATTTGTGGAATACAGAAGAAAATATTACATCTGATTTAGATTTAATACTTGATATAAGTGATTTACCAGAATGAAAAAAAGAGAAGCACAACATATAATGAATGGAATGTTTACATACCTTAAAAGGATAGGTGATGTTACATTTGATGTAAGTTTATTAGGAACCGATATAGAGCACTTTCCAGGTAGTTTTGAAAAACAAGGAGTGAACACAAAAAACATACCTATTTTACCTATGTTTAAAAATTTATTTCTTGAAATTATTTTTCAACACATAATGGAACTTAATAAAAAGGTTGATAACGCTTGGGGGGATTTTCATTTTGTTACATTTTATATTCGTCCAAATGAAAAAGTGGTTGAAATGGAACACTTTATTGAAACAGTAGAATATTCCAACCAAACACCAAAAAGATTTACCGGTCCTCAAATTATTAACCAAACAATGGATGAAAATGATTGTAATTGGTTTAGTATTGAATTTAGTGCTCAGTATGGGACGTTTGATTTAGATCCATATACTTTAGAATCCGATAGTGATAAATTACTGTGGGGGGATGTTAATCAACATAAATCACGTTTTGAGGATTATGTTACGGGTTATTTTCCATTCGCCAAAAAAGATTCCGGTTCTTCAGGAACTATTAGGGTTAGAAATGGTATAGTTAGTATTAGTTGTGATTATAGAGAACTTATTTGGGTACCTAGCGGTATTAATGTTAAATACGAACCAAACTCTTTTGATGATTAATATATTTATCATTAAAGAGATTATGAATTACACACAATATTAAATGATTGAGAATAATATATTATCTGAAGTATTAAGAATTAAAAACTTAATGTTATTGTCTGAAGACAATGACCAATTAGAGTTGCCTTTTGATGATGAAAATGAGATAAAAAATGTTTTAAACTCAGATAGTTTAAAAAATAGTGAAAACTTTAAAAACCTGTTTAGTAAACTAAAAAAAGAAGTCTTTTCCCCAAAAAAACAATACGGAAATGCTAACAATCCATCGACTGATTGTTACACAAATGATGGTATAATAGGGATATATACATTTACTGATTATAGTGATAAGTACAAGTTACCACAATCAAACTGGTCAATAATAAACTTCTTCAACACAAATAGTTATGTGTTAGATAAGTTACTTGAAGAATATAGAAAAATTAGAAAAAAAGAAGAAACCGAAGAAAACTTTATATTATTTATTAAATATTATTTTAATAAAACTTTAAAAAGTCCTGAATTTGAGGAGTTAATAAAATTAAATATAGATACATTATCTGGTGGGATAATAAGAGAAGTAAAAGTTTTTGATAAGATTAAACAAGGATTAAATGTTGATGGAATTTTTAACTTTTGTCCTGGTTCTAAAACTGACACAAGAAAGGGAGTTGACTTTGTTTTAGGAGGAAAAAAATTTCAAGTCAAACCTATGAACGGGTACTCAACTTACGGAGGTAAAACAACTGTTTACACAAAAGGATTTCCACAAAAAGGATATAGCCCAGATGAGGTTGATTATATTGTCTTTGAAAAAAGTCAGACATCAGAAATGATTATAATGGATAACTCAAAAAAACACACAATTGAAGTTGGGGTTACATCAAAAAAAGGTTTTAAATACGATAAGGTTACATATGAATCTTCACCATTAAACATTACTGACATTAACGTAGAATGAAAATAATAATTACAGAGAAACAAGCCGATAAGTTATTTGGTGAAAAAATAAAATGTAAGTGTGGTCATTCTTGGGATAAAGAAAAAAAGGATAAACATCCTAATCTTTGTCATATATGTGGTTGGGATAATAAAACAAATAAATATAATGATGAAGAACTATTTAATTTTTGGGAGAAAGAAACCAAAAAGAAATGATATTTATTAAAAAACTATAATTATGAAAATTAAAGTAACGGAAAATCAATTAAAAAAGATTATAGATAAAAATAAAGAAACTATTAATGAAGGATGGTTTGATGAAATACTTTCTATTGGTAAAGACCTATTTGGTCCTTTATTAGGTTTAGGTAAAAATAGTGAGGATGTATCTTATTTAAAAGATAAGATTGATGATTTATTTCCTTCAGATGAGGATAAAGAAAAACTTAAAAAAACGTTAGAGAAAAAAGAAAAAGAATCTGAAAATACCAAACCATCAAAAAAGAAAGAAGAGCCAACAAAAGAAAAAAAGAAAGAAGAACCTTCCGGGGAAGAGAAAACAATAACAAAAGGTAGTTATGTTATTCAAATAGATAACCCAAAAAGAGAAAAGATTGCGATTGTCTGGGGTGGATGGCCAAGTGCTGAATGGGGCGGAAAACAAATGAAATCTAAATACGGACAATACCTTAAAGGAAAGAATGTAATATATTCAAACTTTGAAAATGATAGTATATTTGATATAGAAAAAATATTAGAAAAAGAAGGTTATGGTGATTATGAAATCAGTTCTGTTTTTGGATTCTCAAGAGGAGGGATAAATGCTTGGAACACAATAGGGCAATTACCTACAGACGTATTTATTGGGCTTATTGATCCGTCAACTAGTCAATCACATCTAAGTATAAAAAACCCAACAAATGTTGTTATGATGTATAACGATAATAACTGGGGAGGTTACCCAACCATTAAAGAAAGATTACCAATCGCGGCAAAAAACCTTGGTAAAAATGCTAAAAAAGTTAATCTAAATCATTCTGAAATACCTAAAAAATTCTTTGAAGACCATTACAATAAATTATAATCATGGAAAGAAGAAAATTAAAAATAAAGATAACAGAATCCCAACTAAAAAGGATTGTTAAATCATACAATGATGAACAATTAAATGAGGGGTTCCTTTCTACAATATATGGTTTTGTAACTGACAAAATAAAAAAATTAATTGATTTATTTAAAGATAAAAAAATTGATAAAGACGAATTTAAATCGGAACTCGAATCAACGGCTAGTGAAGAAGAATTAGAAAAAATAGATAAAGAGTACTCAACATTTAAAGAAAAATTAGAATCAATGTTTGGTAAAGAAAAAAATGATGGTAATATTATAGATATTTCGTCAACATCTAATTATAAAAATAAAAATAAAAAATTAACAAGTAATAAATATTTTATTCTTCATCATAGTGCGGGAGGTAAAACAGCGCAAGATGTTATGAATGTTTTAAATAGAAGAAGTCTTGGGGTTCAATGGATTATAGATAAAGAAGGTATTATTTATCAAACATTACCAAGAGGAAGTAAAGGAGCTCACGTTAAAGGTGGGATGGGACCTTCTGATTTAAATAACTCTAACTCACAAGGGGTTGAAATTGTTGCCAATGATGATAATGATGTTAACAAAAAACAATGTGTTGCGGCTTTAAAACTTGTTAAAATGTTGGGATATTCACAAAATCAAATTTATGGGCATGGTGAAGTACAAAGTAATAAACAACCTACTGAAGGTCAAAAATGTAAAAAATACATTAAAAATAATTGGTAAATATGAAAAATTTAATTTTAATTGTGGGATTAATAATCCTAATAACATCTTGTAAAACAACAAAAAATAGTTGTGATGCTTACGGTAAACTAGAAAAAAAAGAGATTAAAAAAGACCAATCAATTTAAAAGAATTTCTCGGAATATTTATTAATGTGAGAAACCTGATAAGACATATATTAAAAGAAACAACTGAAGATCTATTAAAAAAGTATTGGGTCAATAAGTGGGACAAAGAAAAGTCAAAAGGTGATTTACCAAGATTTAACTACGATTTAATCAAAAAATTAGGTTTAAAAGGAAAGTGGGAAAAAATTTTGGATGACTATATTGAATATATGGGAGGTCCGGAAGAAATAAAAAACATTTATACCAACTTTTTATCAAGTAAAGAATTTACAACTGAAGATATTAATGATAAAGGAATTGCCACTGGAGGATATGACTTTTCCTTTAGAATAATAAATCCTAGAGTTACTCAAACAACAATGTTGGGTAACGGAGAACCTGAATTATATTTTGATTTATTAATAACTGATGGTTATGTGACTTTAATGACTACTGGTGAAAAAATTGATTTAACTGATATAGAATCAATAGATGAACACTTATGGTGGGAATTAAGTAATGAAATAAAAGATATGATATCAGATTTTACAAAAGAAATTTCAGGAACATTTGGTAATCAATTATGGGATGTAATCGTTGATTGGGCTTAATTTCCCCCAGAAACTTTTTTAATAAGATATGGTATTACTATTATAACAAACATTACATAAACTATTATTGCAAATACTTTCATTTCATATTTTTTAATACCATTTCTAAAGAATATATAGATTCACGGTCCTGTTTGGACTTGTTACATTTATTTTTTAAATAACCTAAAGAGTCCTCAATTTCCTTCTTTTTGTTATTTTGTTTTGTTAGTGTGATAACAATATCATTAGGGCAATAAGGACAAGAGGTAACATTCTTACTATAAAAATGACCTGAATCACACCTTATAAAATCTTCAATTTTAGTAGGACAGTATGGGCAAGAAGATAAATTTGGGGAATATCTTTTACCACAAGAACATCTATTTAATGGCGTGTAGTTAATTTTAGGTACTGAATATACAATATCCATAACCTGCTTAGTTTTCTCATCACATTTAGTGAGCGACTTAACAATTATTTCAAATAAATCTTTTTCCATATTGTAAAGATATAAAATTATTCCAATTAAACCAAATATAATTCATAAAAGATTAGTTAACTATATATTTATTAAAGATGAAAAGTTTAATAAAAAGAATATTAAAGGAAGAAGTTCTTATTAAAGAATCTGGTATTAGAAATATTGGGGAACTTGCCAAAAGATATCCTAAAGCTAAGATCTATTTCCACCAGGATTTAGATGGAGTAACTACGGCAATCGCAATGAAAAAATACCTTGAAAACCAAGGAATAAAAGTTGTTGATTCTGAGGTCATACAGTATGGTAGTAAAGAATTTGCAATTCGCAAACCCGAGTTAGAAGACGAAGCACGAGGTGATGTAATGCCGGTTTTGGTTGATTTTGCTCACGGTAAACCGATGTTTATAATACACACAGACCACCACGATTCACAGGCTGGTGTAGAAGATAGTACGGCAACTAGTTTTAAAAGTGCAAGGTCAAATGTTGAAACCATATCACAATCTATTTCACCTAAAGAATTATTTAAGAGTGAGGACATTGAGATTATTTCTATTGTTGATTCCGCAAACTATTCTATTAATAAAATAACCCCTGAGATGGTGATGAATTTTGTTTTCAAATACGATAAAGATAAATCGTTAAGACAAAATAGAATTGCAATGGGGCTTGTTACAAACAAATTATTACTTGCATATAAGAACGAACCTGGTATTATGGAACATCTTGTTATGAATACAGACGCATCATTGGAAGGACTATATAATAACATCGCAAGGTTGGCTAAAGAAAAAGGATATGCCAATACTGAGACGATGAAAAAAAACCAAGAAAAATATATTGAACAAAGAGGTGGAGAAAAAGGTATTGAAGTTATTGGAAACATATTAACCCAATATGACTTGGGAAGTATGAGAAAAGGATCTTACGACAGATACACACCATTTAGAATATACCCAGACGCTGACTTCTTAGTTACCGGAATGGGAGGACAAGTTGGAATGGTTCAAGCATCCTGTAACCCATTCAAGGAAGAAAGAGCATTAAAAGGTGTTAATTTAGGTGAAATTAAAGACCAGGTATTAGAAATATTTAAATCGGAACTTGAGGGACAAATTTTACCATTTAAAGTTATAAAGAAAATTGCCGAAAGAGAGGCAAAAGAAGGATCGGTTGGATTTACACAAAAAGATATGATGGCAATATATGGGGACAAACCTTCATATAATCCTGAAACAAACACAATAAATGGATATGACTTTATACTATCAAATTCAGGAGGACATAAATGTATTACAAATATTTCAGGTATTAGTTTTTTATATAATAACTATGACAAACCTTATACCAGAGATTTACCTAATGAAACATTACCAATAGCAAACTATGAGGGTAAGAATAATTTTGTTAATGATATTAAGGGCAAACTTTTAAGATTTAGAAAATTATCCGAAAAACAAATTGAGGCAGCAATTAATCAAATTAGAAGAGAGGGTATTGATATTGATGTGGTACCTGAAAAGGGAAGAACATATCAAGATTTGGTTAAAGATATGAAAAATGAGTTTGTAAACATATTACAAGAAAAAATCAATCAAGAATCTAATTAAGAAATTGTTAAGTTGGACATTAACGTAAAAATAGATTATATTTATTTTTATATGGACTTAAGTAAATTAGTAACAATAGTAATTCCTTGTAAGAACGAGAAGGATATTATTTTAAAAACACTGGACCTTTTAAATTATCAGGTTGATATACACAACGTTAAAGTTGTTGTATGTGACGCATCAAATGATGGTGTAACAAAACTTAACCTATTGGGTAGATTAGAATATGAACACAATTCAGATATGTTTGATTTACATTTAATGGATGGTGGATTACCGGCAATAGCCAGAAACAACGGATTCAAACTTGTTACAACACCATATGTGTTGTTTATGGATGCAGATGTATTTTTACTTGACCCAAAGGTATTAAAAAGATCGATAGTAAGAATACATAAATACCATTTAGATTTAGTAACAACAAAATTCAGGTCAGATAATGGAGAATATAATTACGTGTATAAAACATTTGATTTCATACAAACCCTATCCAAATGGTCAACACCATTTTGTTTAGGTGGGTATATGTTGGTTCGTTCAGAAAGGTTTAAATCAATCGGAGGTTTTGATGAAGAGATTAAAGTTGCTGAGGATTACATCTTCTCAAAACAAATAAAACCAAGAAAGTTTGGTAGAATAAATAACATTGTATATACACCACCCAGAAGATTTAAAAACAAGGGTATTATGTATATGTTAAAATTAATGATGTCATCATTTTTTAATCAGAATAATAAAGAATATTTCACAAACGATAAAGATTACTGGAAATGAAAAAAAATAAACAAAACCCCATGAGCAGGCAAATTAATATATTTGGGGCCATTACAACACCATTTGAGTTAATACGAGAAACAATTATAAATTTTATGTGGGGACTTATTGGTAACTCAATTGTTGTCTTTATGTCAAAAGAACTTGATTTTATGGTATTTATAAATTTTATATTATATTATTTATTAATCTCATACATTGTAAATCGCGATAAATATAAAACAAAATTAGGTAAATTTATTATTCTTCCTGGATCTGCGGCCATTGGGGCATTTACAGGTTATAAATTAGCACAATATATATCTTTATTTTTATGAAAAAGTGGAGAACAATAATAATGAGTGATTTACACTTAGGCGCAAGACAATCACAAACAGATAAAATAATTAAGTTCTTAGAGAATAATGAATCTGAAACACTAATATTAAATGGTGACATTATAGATGGGTGGGCATTAAAAGGTGGCGGTAAATGGAAGAAAGATTGTTCAAAGATATTCAGACGTTTTATGAAACGATCAGAAGAGGGAACAAAGGTAGTATATATCAGGGGAAA
>B570J29032_109958483_pt1 | contig 13071 bp, 9 predicted proteins | sample LakMenEpi16Nov12_FD_29032 | JGI IMG/M metagenome (IMG submission 29032)
AGCTAAAGTACCAGTAGTAGCGGCTAAGGCGACAGTTAAGACAGCGGTCAAGGCAACAGCCACTGTCACTAAGGCAGCCACGAAGGTCGCTACTGCTCCAGTGCGAGTAATCATCAGATCGTGCCGGTAATGCCAACGCCCGCCATCCCCTGGGCGTACCACACCTTGAGCACTACCCATGAGATGGAAGACTTCCATGCCAAACTCTAGTCATGACGAGGACAGAGAAGAATCTGTCATGCATGTATCAGACAATCGCATCATACAACTCATAGCAACCGTATACGGGCCTTACGCCTTCGGTGTGGCTAGCCTGCTAATCATCTGGTACACGATTGTGTCGCCGCAACTCGAGAGGCAGGCTGTCGACTTCGCAAGGAGCGAAAAGGTCGTAGAGGCCCAGCGAGAGATACTGCAGAGCATGACGACAATGGTGCGCGCGATAGAGCAGACGTCAACCTCCATAGAGAAGGCTTCACTTGCCAACGAGAGAATTGCCGTTTCACTTGAGAACGCCGTCAAGGTCGTGGAAAGAATCAAGTAATGCAAGAAGACGTAGTGACTCGAAAAGAGTTCGTGATAGTCTCCACAGTCAAGGTGGGGCTGATCTTCTGCTGCCTATGCGCCATAACGGCCAATAACTACATCTCCTCTAACACCAACAGAGTGATTCGGGAACACATTGAAGACACAAGAGTCAAGGTGGCACTAGAAGAGATCATGTCGGCAATTTCCGACAAGTGCGCAATTCAGTCACAAACGGAGATACAGTGTGCTACTAGATAGCTTAGTTCAAGAAACCGGGGCCATTAAAAATACAGGCTCGAGAGTGAGCGGGTGCATTAGCAGCAGTGAAGACCTGATTGTTAACATTGAGTTTGACAACATCTCAGATGTCGAGTCACTGGCTTTAGTTCTTATGAGTGGCAATAAGACACTTAGCAGGCCCGTGGAGTTGTCTCCAGGAGCACACCTAAGACTGTCCGATCAAGAGCGACAATGGGCCGAGGACAATCAGTCAAGCGTGTACCGGCTCTCGGCAACACTGAAAGATAAAACGACCAGAACTCTCCTGAAGGGGCCGGTTAATTGGCAGACAGACACAGAGAAGTCGCTGACAAGATAGAAGAGCTTCTAACGGACAATCTATCCGGATTCCCGTATGACGAGATTCGAGTCAGAGACTACGTCGACAGCGAGCCACTCAGTGAGGGGATAACAATCTCCCCAACGGGCGAGACCGAACTAACCGGAACAAACGAACGCGACGACATTGAGTACGTGACAACAATAGTCAGGTCAACACACGCACTGAACAGCGATGACCTCTCTCAAAAGTCTCACTTCAGAGACCAGCTTCGCAGGATTTTTCATCACAAGCGAATCAATATAGACAACACATGCGTCACATACAACCGCATGGAAACAGGCCAATTCGCCATCCCAGAGGCTTGGACCAGAAACAACAATAGCGTAACTGTCGTGCGAATTATGTCGACAGTTAGGGAGTCAAGGGATAATCCATAATGTCAACAGTACAATGCAACTGCGCAGCAATTGGCGCGCTAGGTAAACTCCTCACTGAAGATGGCACGTCGCCGAGAACATTCGACGCAAGTTCGTTTCGGCATGAATTCCTATACGAAACACTGGGATCGGAAAGAGGACTACAGGAGAGCAATGCCATCAACGGCACGCTCCAGCCGCTATTCACTTCAGTCAGAAACAAGCCGTATATCCCACAAGGGGCTATCGCCATGCAGGCATCGCCCATTGAATTCAGCAGATGGATACCAAGGATATTCGGTGCCGCAACAGGCAGCGACTACGTATCAAACACACTACCAGAATTCGATGTCATTGTTTACCGAGAAAACGGAATCTTCAGGTACACCGACGCTGTCGTGGCGCAAGCTGTAATCAGGGGTAAGTCAGGAAAAACTTCAGAGAGCGTCGAATTCATCGATCTGATCGTGCAACTAATCGCAAAATCAGAAACCATCACGCAAGAAGAAGATGCAGCCGGGGATTGGCCAGGCACAGAACCGGCACTTGGAACAACTAACGCATACGCTCCATATGCATTCTGGGAATCGTCACTAGAGGTAAATAACGCGGAAATTGAATACGACTCATTCACAATGGTCGTAAACAACATGGTCGACTACAGGCTCAATAACAAACAGACGCCAACATGCGTTAGGTCAATGGGTCGGTCAATTGAAATAGATTTCCAATTGCCATTTACATGCCAAGCAATGGGAGCATCCCTAACTCTCAACACGACAGCTCTCGACACGGAACTTAACTTTAACACGACGAACATGCACACGAGATTTACATTCCCAAAGTCTCGAACCGTATTCTACACGCCGACCATCCCAGGGAAGACTTACGTGCCGCTGAAGATGAAGATCAAGCCATACGCAACAAGCAGCACTGTCGGATTGGTTCAAATCGCTCAAGACTTCGCGCCGTAATATGTCAAAATCAGATCAGCAGCTCAGGGATGAAGCGGAGGCTCGCATACTTGCGGACCACCTGGAAGACCTCAAGCGGCACAATCTCATACCCAATCCAGACAGCCCAATAACGAAGCTGATCCAAGATAGGATCACATCGCTAAGGGTAGCGTCTGGCGACACGCCTGCCGATGAAGCAGATCCTTTCGAGCAAGCCGGTCGCGAACAAGAGCCTGATCCTGTTCCAGAGTACTCTGCACCAACTAATCAGCAAGAGTCAATAGCTGCACAAGATCCGCCTCTACTGCCGACACAAGCTGCACAAACGCCGCAGCCAACACCAGAGTCTATACCTACCCAGGCTGCATCAGCAACCCAAGTGGTTTTTGAGCCTGAAATCACTCAAGCAGCCCTAGAGTTACAACCAACCAATGAGCAGCCACCAACTGCACAAGTGCAATCGCCACAACAGATAACTGAACCCACATCAGTTCAACCTGCGCAAGCGCCACAGCAAGACACTAAGTTCGAGTTTAACGCACAAACTCCAATTGGTGACACAGAATTTGACGAATCCGGCCTACTAGAGCCTCGCTCGCAGCAGAGCATGGAACCACAGAGTCCATGGAGAGCCATGGATCCGGAGTTCAAAACAGCCAAACCTGACGCACAGCAGCCGCAAGGCGATAAGGCAAGCGCGCCCAAGCGAGAAAAAAGCGACAGCCGCATTCGCTTCGAGAAGTACCGAGACAAGATACGAGAGGATTACGAAAAAGGCAAAGTCAGCCAGGACGGACCACCGATCCAAGGGGAATTCCTGCAAGCGTGGCGAGACAGCATCGCGTCAATCAAGATGCCAAAGCCAATCCCCAACGCACTTGGCGGTGCTTCAACGACATTCAATAATGCGTCAGGCCAGATATCGTTTGCGGACGGAAGAACAGAATTAGAGTCAAGCACAGACGAAGCTGCCGCATCTCTCGTTAGCGTCATCAGTACACTCGCGCAGCTTTCTATAGACCTGTCCAACAGACTGAAGTCCATAGAGAGGACAATCGAGGAGGCTTCAGTTTAGATGTACTGTTCATACGGATCATTCAATTTTGAGCCATGGGAATGCTCATTAGGATCTCAGGTGTCTTTCGAAAAAAGCGCCAGAGGATATAAGACATTCCATAATCTAGTGTATACCTTCGATATTGAAGTTGTAGGTCAAGACGAGAGTTCAGTCGGATCTCGTGTCAACACGATCTTCAATGCATTTATGTACGACGGAAGAAGCTGCGGCCTAAAATACGACTCAGGAGCAGAGTCGCCACAGTGGATGCCAAATCACTCGCAAGACCCAAGGAATGTAACCGACGTACAGGTAATCGGGCATTCGTCACCGCAATCAATCAATGGTGAAGGAGTGACAGGGAAGAAATTTAACTTCACTGTCGCCAGTATGTATTTCATGGCACCAACAAACATACTGGACTACTCAGAAACAATTGCCAGGACGGGAAATGGTGGAGCGGAATACGACTGGGTAAAGAACCCAATATGGGGCCATCACCCAATCCTAAAATCCCCCACATCAATACAAGAATTCGTCCAAGAGGGACATGCTATTGGAGCCATAGGATACCCACTCCCCAATCCGCCACTATACCCAGCGCCGTTTGAAATGCTGCATCAGCGACAGGTCAGGCATATATCACCAAGACACTACCCCAAAGGTAGAGTTCACTATACGGTCACATGGAAATACGTATACAGGCTCCCAGGCTTTGACGACATCACCATGCCAAGAGTACTGCCAATACTATAACCATGACATGCGGCATCGTCGGATCACTCTGCACATTACTCGTTCAAGGTGGTAGCACGCCAAGAACATTCTCTTCTGGAAGCGAGAGATACGCAGTAATCACAGAAGGCATGAACCCGGCAATAACTTACTCCGGGATGCAGTACGGAATAGGTGAGATAGGCCAGCGAAAAGGGTACTCCACAAACATGACGTCAGCCCGCAGGGTTGACACGATCATGTACGAGGGAATGCTAATCCTCGAATGCACTCGCGGCAACCTTCAAGCGTGGCTGCCAAGGGCGTTGCATGACACTGGGACAATCGAAAGCGAATACGCACCAGAGTCATTTATGTTCGACATGATGATACGCAAAGGATCATTTAGCTACCGATACCGCGACTGCGTGGTCAACGAAATATCCGTATACGGACAAGAGAACGGCTTAATATTCCTTGCGATGCATGTACTAGCATCCAGCTTCAGCATGACCTCAGGATGGGTAAGCCCACTACCAGCAATCGACACATCAGATAACTCAATCCCATACATGCTATACGACGCAAGGGTTAATATCGGTGGAGACGCAGAGGAGACACTCCTGCAGTCAATGAACCTGTCCATCAAAAACAATCTCTACCCAGTCATGAAACAAAGTATATCGCCACAGAAATTCAGATCGCGAGGGAGAACAGTTACACTGTCTGGGAAGGCCGAGAGCCACAACAACGGGGTCGAACTTCTATTTGGCGCGCCATACTTTACAAGTGATGTTGACCTGCAAATAGGACTACTCGAACCAGACGATCCGCCAGACGCAGAATATAAAGCAAACACAGTAGTTGAGTTCAACCTCAAAGACATGCAGAATACAAAAGTCCAGCACCCCAACATTACTGGGCGAAGCTTCCTAGATGTGCCATTCCATCTTGTAGCTGGGAAGCCAGACAAAGACACAAGCGAAATAACAGTAACATTTGCATAGGTGAATCATGGATCAAAGAAAAGACAGGCTCTCACTAAAAGGCTCTGACCTGGAAAGCCTTCAGCACTGGAAGTCGCAGCCAAAGCAACCAAGGCAGCCGCACGGCACGGCAGCTCTACCTAACTACCAAAACAACGGAATGCCTGGCCCCAAAATCCAGCCACCGATTAAAGCTGCTCAGCCGCCAATGAAGCCAAAGCAAGTACCGGCAGACAGCCTGTACGGCGCGAACATGAACATGAACCTGGGAAGCCTAGAGCAGGACACCGCCCTATCAACCGACCCATACAAATTGACCGTCAATGCTGCACGTAGTAATACTCGAGTGAACCTGCCACATATCGCTGGAACATACGAAAACCCAGAAGACGCGAAAGTATCTGAACCATACATGCCAAGAATGTACGGTGGTCTTGAGGTTAGTAAAGTGCCGTTCGGTAGCCAACCGCCTGACTGGGCCAGGAAAAACTACGAAAAGAGAAATCTATCAGAAGGCGAAATCAACAACGAGTGGAACAAGGAACTATCCGCACTGCGCGGCACTGTGCCCGAGGAGCAATATAACACCTACCTCAACCGCGCGATGTCTGGCCGAACTGCAATGTCTCCACGACAAGCGACACAGTACTTCAACACTACAGATGGCCATAAAATAACACCCAAAGGCATCGCAGAGAAATACAAAATCAACGACTCAAAATGGGAAGCCAGCATAAACTGGATGAAAGAATATATCCCACAGGAGTATGTGCAAAAGTACATTAACGCAGCACACCAAGGGAAGCACGTAATGTCAGCCAGGGACGCCGTGAATTACTACAACAAAAACATAGCCACTGTCCCGAAAGGCATAGAAGAAAAGTACGGGATAGACGACAATAAATGGAAGGGAAACATCAAGTGGATGGAAGACCGTTTGCCATCAGAGTACGTCCAGAATTATGTCAACTCGGCGCACGAAGGCAAGCACACGCTATCAGCAAGAGATGCTGCTAATTACTATAATAAAAACAAAAACGCGCAATCACAAATCGCACAAGATCCAGTACTATCTGGAATGACTCGCGCTGATATCGAAATGTCGCACTCGCAAGAGCGAACTGCCGCAGGAAGCCCTGTCACAGCCTCAGGCTGGAAAGACAGACAGCAACAAAGGGTCTATGACTGGGAGAAGCAACACGGACCAATCAGCGACTGGAAGTCAGGACTGACCCCTGAGGAAGTGACGCAAAGGCAGGCTGAAATAGATGCTACAACCAAGCTGAACTACGACGCATCAGATTATATGCAGAAGACTGACATGTACGCCAATGATGCCAAGTCCCGCGCTGACCGCGCTGACCAGCAACTGTCTGAGATGCGAAGAGACGACCCAGGTACTCGATACGCACGCATCTACGGCACCCCATCAACGGAGACAAGCAGAGCTGAAGCTGGGGCCATCAACTCGCTGGCAGCAAAAGAAGCAGCAGTTAAGCAAAAGAACCTGGACGAATACAACCAACGATTCGGTCAATGGGAACAGAATCGCGATGCGAAGTACGCAGCGCAGAATGAATACCTTGGAATACAAGAACCTCGCAAGGCACAGAGCGAAATCGCTAAACTGACAGCGCAGGTTCAAAACCGACAACGTGCAGGCACACCAATCAGTCTAAAGGAACTGGTCCAGGCCAAGATCAATAGCAACGAAATGCAAGTCGACTCTGACGTGCCAAAGCTGCTCACAGCCCTGCATGGATACGACTTCTATTCGCCAGGATCCGCACCAGAATCAGAAAAAATCGACAAGCTCTACAGCGACGCCAATGCCGACTTCGACTCCTACGCACAAGGGATACGTAAGGATCGGACTGAAAGCAAAGCTAAAGCACAAGAGACCGCCCAGGCCAGAGGGCAGCGAATGGCACAACTGGTCAATAGAGGATACACACCAGCGCAAGCAGCCATGGTGGTCGACCAGAAAAAAGACCAGCAAGGCAGCAACTTAAATATCGACGAAATGGCTCGCGGGCTAGCGATGGCAGGAGTCCCAATATCCCAAGCCTACGAAATGGCATCTAAGTATTACTCAGACGAAATGTCTCGACGAGATGCAAACCAAGAACGACTCTACAAGGATCGAGCCGAATCGGAAAGAATCAAAAATGAAGAAGCAGATGCGGAACGAATGTACAAGCTAAAGGAACGTGAAGTCAAGTCCGCTGAGAATCAAGCAGCGCAACTTCACTACGAACAAACACTCAAGATGTATTCCGATCCAACGACCGGCGCTCCGCCTAAGGCAGGCACGAGAGAGGCGGCATCAGCCAATCAAGCTATCGCAGCTTACAATGCAATAAACGGAACGAACTTACCACCTATAGTGCCAGACCAGCCTGAAGCTCAACAGGCAGCAGCCGCACAGCCTACAAATGCAACTCAACCCAATCAGGCCGCACAGCCTCAGCAACAACCACTTCGCGATGCTTCGGTTAATCGTTGGGAACAAAAGATTTCCGAAACAGTCAACCCAGACCAACCAGGAGGATTCCGATCTGCAGTGCGACAACTTGGAACCACCGACCTGACAATGGACGAGAAGAAGGAGGTCCTGGCTAGAGTATTCGGGAATGAGTTCGCTGATCCAGGAGAAGCAGAAAAGAAACTCAGCGAGATATTCGATGAAGTTGTTGAAGAGGCCAAAAAAGCAGGTGAGGATGGAGCCGGAATCATAGCATCAGGAAGTGACGACGCCATGGCTGCCAGCAGAAATCACATGGAAACAAATAAGGCAGCTATCGAACTACTTAAGTCGAGCATACGGCCCGAGACATACAAGAGAATGGTGCGAGACTTACAGTCTAAACAGTTCAAAGCATACACATCCTCAGGACCGATGGCACAAAACATCCTGAACGTGCCACTAGCTTATCCAATCCTCCTAACCAACACGCTCATACAAGAAGGCATCAAGGAAGGCTGGCTAGACAGTGAGTAATCCATTATACGAAGCAGCATACGGCAACCTTCCATCTCCAAGAACTGCGGCTATTGCTGCCGCTAGAGGCTCGCGCAGAACCTCCAGCCAGCGAGAGGAAGAGCCCAACCAAGACTACAATCCAGTTGGGTCTCGCGTGACAACCAGGAAGACCGCCTACCAGCGCAATGACCCTCAGGGATTGCCAACGTCCAGGCAGAGCCAAAGCGCCATAGAATCCGCTTCTAACCCCAACGTGTTCCCTACTGCTGAGCCGACCCAAGAGAAGCCAGAAGACATGTCACTAGCTGGCAAGGCTGGCATGATGGCTCTTAACTCGGTAGCTGCAGTTGGTAATGCCCTAGACCTGCCAGGGTCAATGGCGCGAGATGTGCTTACTTGGCTTCCCGGAGGGACGACACCAAGGAACCCATTCGATCAATTGCTAGATCCGTTCGGAAGGAACTTCCAAGAGAACCGAGTCGAAGGCAGGCAGATGCTGCGAGATTGGGGCCTGGCCGACAAGAAGGAAGATACATGGGCTAACTTCGGCGCTGGACTAGCACTAGAAGTGGCTACAGACCCACTAACCTACCTTGGTTCGTTCGGCTTAACGAAGATCGGGCAAGTCTTCGCCAATATGGGCGTCAAGAAGCTGCGACCGCTCGCCAAAGAAATGGCTGAACTATCCGGAAAAGCCGGAAAGAATCCAAGCTGGGTCGGAGGGCAATTCGCCAAGGCTTCCGTTACCGGCAACAAGGTGTTCGAACATGTCAATAAGTTCACCAAATCGAGAGTAGCTACCCGTGTAGGGCAGTTCGTGGACGGCAAGCAAGTCAAGAGCGAGAGCGCCAGCAGCGCCTTCAAGTCAATCGACGAAGCGCCAACAACGGTCGCCAAGTCCAACGAATGGGCCCTCGTGGACAACGATGGCACGTTCGCGGTGTACAAGAAAGCAAAGGAGACCGACCAGTGGAAAGTTGATGCGGAAGGAACACGCGCCGCAATGAACACCCTGCAAGGCTCTGTCCTTAAGATGACACCCGCTGGCATGGAAAACAAGATCAAGGGAATCTACCAGCACCTGTACGGAAAGACCCTCTCAGAGGAACAACTAGCCGAAGCTCTAGCCAAAGACATGGCTAAGCCAATGCGCAGCCTGGTCAGTGTCGGTCTGCCACTCTCAAGACCAGCCTACGAGAAGACCCTCGCCAATCCAGACACCCGCTGGGATGACTGGATGAAGAAGCAGCCTGACGCCCCAGAAAGACCAACCCCTCCACAGCCACCAACGCCGCCTGCGTCACAAGCTGGAGACACGCCATCGACGCCTATTGACCCACAAGGGCCAAACAAACCACAAGGGCCGACCCCTGCCGCCATCACCCCAGATGCCCCGCAAGGCCCTTCCATTCCAGAGGCCCAAACGGGTCAATTTGCGCCTCAACCGAACCCGCTACTGAACAAAAGTACAGTAAAGCCACCTAAGACCATCAAGGTCGATGACGCAGTGGCCAAGGAAGCGCTGATTAAGTCCGGGCTAAGTGACACAGAAGTCGCTTCTATCGCGTCTTCCGGCCCTAAGGCACTACAAGGAAGACTCGGTGCCATGGGGCTTATTGACGCTAAGGGCAAGCTGGTACAAAGCAATGTAGGCCCAGAAGCCACCAGGACGCTCTATGAGGCCGTTAGGCTGTTTAAGGAGCCAGAAGCCATAGTTAAGAACTTCGCGATTCTGGAGGCAATCTCGCGAACCTGGAGTGCCATACATGGCAATATCGATCCTGATGAGTACTTTAGGACTCTTAAGGTGCAATCAGTGGATCTGGCTGATGAGAGTATCCTGGCTCAGTACAGGATGAACTTTGATATTAAGGAGCGACTCGTGGGGGCGGCATCCCAGGAGGCGAACGCCGGGAGCTTCTTCCATGAGATCGGGCATGACATCGAGAAGATGTTTGAGGGCACGCCGTATCTGCAGGATATGACCGATGCGATCAATCAGAGACTAGGCCCGGACGCCCCGATGTTTAAGCCAGGCAGCGGTAAGTGGAATACGCAGGCAAGCGAAGCATTCGCAGATGGATTCCAGGAGTTCGCAAATCGCGAACAAGCTGAACCTGGATTCTGGGAACACGTCAAGAATCTGTTGAGCAATATCGCCAAGTCCATCACCGGCAAGAGCAAGGAGGAGAATAAGCTAAGGAGGTTCTTTGAGGATATCACCAAGCCGCAGAAGGCTGCCGCAGATGAGGCAACTGGTGGAGCGGGCAATCCTTCAAAGATGGATAACTGGAAACGTGAGTACCAGAAGTCCGCCGAGAAGTACACAAAACCACAGCCTGAAAATATACCAGATCCGGTATCAACCAATCCGGACACGATCCGGACAAATCCGGACACGATCCGGACAAATCCGGACACGATCCGGACAGAGGCTACCACCCAGGAGTCTGCGGCGCTGGATATAATTAAACCGGAGGATGAACAGCCAGCAAAATTCGCATCCAGGCTTAAAACGCAAGGAGTATCTAGCGAAAACTCCAGCGTCATAGCAGATGCGGTTAATAGAATTGAATCCGGCGTAGATGACGATATAGAATACGGCGGAGGTAGCGTCTGGCTAGAAGAACTCGATACAGACAAACTAACAGCAACACAATCACACCGATCCGGACAACCGATCAAAGATAGTAAATACCCCATCTTAGTCCTAAAGGACGGCGACAAATACTTCATCCAAGACGGCCACCACAGGTGGGATGGTGCAGGCAAAAAAATTAACGCTGTGGTCTACACGCCAAGAACGGACGGCAAGACAGTATTTCACAGTCAACCACTAATCATTAGCCAGGACATGACCCAGGCAACTACTGCCACCACCAAACAAACTGCTACCGCAGCAACTGAAGCACAAACACCGCTGCAGTCGCTACGAAAGGCCATCAAGGAGCGATACAACAACGAAGCAAATGCAGACGAAATAGCCGACAACTACGAAGCAATCGTAAGGGCTCTTGCGGATGCCGCAGACCAAAAACCAGACGACTACCTGCGTGCAGAGTTCTCCAGCACAAGCTACGAAGATTTTCTGAAAACCCAAGAGGAAGGCGACTTACTACAAGAAAGCGCCGCAGTCGCTAGCGCAGGCCCAGGAGAATTAACCGAGGCAGCAAAGGAATGGCGAGAAAAGGGCGTCTTATCAAAGTACTTCAAGAGGTGGTTCGGCGACTGGGAGAACGATCCAACTGACGCAAGTAAGGTTGTTGATAAAGATGGTAAGCCGTTAGTTGTTTACCACGGAACCAGAGAAGTAATTCAGTTCAATGAATTCAACAACCCTTATGCGGATGATGTCGCAGGAAACTGGCACATGTTTTCCGAATCTCCAGAATACTCTGGAGAGTTTACCGCTGGCAAGGGAAGAATATACCCTGTTTATCTTGACATTAAAAATCCACTTGACCTAACTGAACTCCCTCGAACCCGTGGCGATGTACGCAACAAGCTGGCAAATGTACTAAAAAAACTGGACTTCAGTGACGAGCTAATAAAGTCTCTCCCTCACGAAAGAGACTTATTTCAATACATTAACCGCCAAGGGTTTCGTAATAAGCTAAAAAATCAGGCTCAACTGCTCGGGTACGACGGCATAAAAATGCCAGACATAACGTGGGATTGGGATGGAAATGAAATCAAATCAACCACATGGGTTGCTTTTGATTCACCCCAAATCAAATCAGCCACAGCAAACAAAGGCACGTTTGACGCTACGAATCCGAATATCCTGTTTCAATCTGAAGCAGAAGACTTCTACTACAAAACGGATCGCATGCTCAAGGAAGGGAAAGTAGGAGGGAAGATCGGCAAGGATCAATTCTTAGCTACAGCCAAGAAATATGGAGTCAAGGACGACGAGATCGAGGATCTAGATATCGAAGGACTATTCTCTGACGGGAAACCAAAAACCAAGCAAGAAATCCAAGAATGGGTCGATGAGCACAAGGTCAAGATCAAGGATGTAACGCTTGGAGATGACAGTTCAATCGCCCAGGAACTCGACAGACTATACACCGAGCATCAACAAAAAACCAACGCCTTAGAAAGCGACTTAGTTAACGAAATACTCAACACAAACCATAACCCACTAAGCTTAAAGATAGTCGCCAAAAGAGCCAAAAGCGATGGCGACCTTCGCGTCTCAATATCGGGCGAAGAAGACCTAAGCGACATAGTCACCGTGCCACCTGGATTAAACGACAACGAGATTATTCGACATATCTATACCGTCCACTACAGCGGATACTTAATTGAAAACCTGCAACAGTATTCACCAGGACTTCCGCCAGGCATAGTCAATCGCTTTCGCAGTCAAGTCGCAAACGAACGAAAGTCGCTCAATAGTGCAGTAGACAAACTGAAAAAGAGCATAAAACTCGACGGACACTCCAGATACAGTAACTACACTATACCTGGAGGTATAAAGGGGACTTACCGCGAAAAACTGATAACACTTGACAATAAAGACACGAAAGATGCATGGGACAAGGCTCACGATGATCTATACGAGAAACTCACATCACAAGGACTGACTGAAGAAGATGCTGACTGGAATTTTCAATTTCAAAACCTATCTAGAGAGCTACTTTCTGGCCAATACCATAGCCCGCATTTCGACCAACCAAACATAGTCGCCCATATTCGCATGGACGATGTGGCGCTGCCTAATGGCAAGAAAGCCCTTAGGGTGCAAGAGATCCAGAGCGACTGGCATCAAGCCGGATCAAAGAGAGGGTACAAAAAGAAAGTAGACGCGGAGTTACTAAAAGAAAAGGTGACTCAAGCAGAGACTCGCCTACAAAAAGCCACTAG